>Ga0209208_10000013_pt1 | contig 206292 bp, 169 predicted proteins | sample S1TSphfallax_3_FD_187694 | JGI IMG/M metagenome (GOLD analysis project Ga0209208, IMG submission 187694) | Host-associated microbial communities from peat moss isolated from Minnesota, USA - S1T2_Fd - Sphagnum fallax MG (SPAdes) (version 2) | ecosystem: Host-associated > Plants > Peat moss >... | reverse complement strand
CTTGCTACGACGATATCGTCGACCATTGCTGCGATGCCTGGAACAAGCTTACCGATCAGCCATGGCGCATCATGAGCCTCGGACTGCGCGATTGGGCTCATGGGTTCCAGTCATAGAGACTTGGTATAAGAGTTCTTTTTTGAAAAAAAGAACCAAAAAACTTTTCCTCCCTGGCGCACGCTGCCGGCGAGTCCCGCCCCAAGTGTCAAGAGTTTTTTGCTTCTTTTTTTCAAAAAAGAAGAATCTTCCTTCCTTACGCTACCGTAAAATCGAACCGGCTCCTTGAAAAATTCGGATTGAAATATGGATCGTTCTCCATATACCGCGCCCACCTTGCCACAAAGCGCCTTCGTTCATCGGCATTCTGCGTCACCCTCTTGGCCGAAGCGCCCTCGAAGTGGAATAGCGAAGAATAGGGCGTGTAGACGATCCGGTAGCCGCTTTCCAGAATCTTCAGGCAAAGATCGGTGTCGTTGAAGTCAATCGCAAAACTCTCGTCCAGCCCGCCTACCTGTGACATCACGCTCTTGCGCGTGGCGAAGCACGCGCCCGTCACCGCGGAGTAGTTGCGGATCAGATGCGTGAACCCATTATAGCCAATGAAATCCCCGGGGAACGAATGATAGACATGCGCGGTGCCGTTGTTCACGCCGATCACGCAGCCCACGTGCTGGATCGTGCCATCGGCGTGCAGCAGGCGGGCGCCGACCGCGCCAACCTCGGGATCCTGAGACAGCTCGAGCAGGCTTGTCAGCCAGTCCTCGTTAATTACCTCCATATCGTCGTTCAGCAGCACCAGATTCTCGGTGCGGCATACCCGCAACGCGAAGTTGGCTTTCGCGGCGTAGTTGAACGGAACCACCGGCCCCGTGAAATTCTCCACCCGAACGCCCAGAGTACGGAAGCGCGCGATCTGTTCCTTGGATAATTTGCTGTTATCCACGACCAGAATCTCGTAGTTGCGATAGCTCGTGCGGCGCAGGATGGAATCCACAAGGTTGTCAACCATGTGAAAGCAGCCGCGCCCCGGCAGGTCAAGTTCGCCATTATTGGTCAGGATCAACAGAGAAACACGGGGCCGGCCGAGTATCTTGCGCCGCACTCGGAACGTGCCGGGGAGCAGGCCATCCTCCACCCAGGCCCTGTCGCCATGCTTCTGCGCCACATGATCCTGCAAGGCCCGAAAGCCGGCCTGCAGCGCATAGGGCTTGGCGTCCACCACGGAAGCGGCGGAACCCTGCACCGCGCGCCAGTGATACAAGGCCCGCGCGATATGATGCACCTTCTGCGTGCGCCGGGACAAGCGGAGCATCAGATCATAATCCTGCGCGCCTGAATACTCGGCGCGGAAACCTCCCAGCTCCAGAAACAGTTTCTTCCGCACCACCAGCATGTGCAGAACGTACATCACCGATTCGAGGTGTTCGGGCGACCAGTCCGGCTTATGGTAGGTATCGATCAGCCGACCCTGCTCGTCGATCTTGTCCTCATCGGTATAGATCACGTCAATATCAGCATTGGCGAACAGGGCGCGCGCCACTTCCAGCAGCGCATCGGGATGTATGGTGTCGTCATTATCCAGCATGGCGATAAACTCGCCCGTGGCCATCTCCACCGCCAGGTTGGATGCCCCCGCTATCCCGAGGTTGCGCGGCGCATGGCGTATCTTGATGCGCGGATCAACACCCTGCAGACGCTGCAGCAGGGCCAGCGTCGGTTTCTCCGTGCTGGCATCGTCGCACAGGCACAATTCCCAGAACGGATAGCTTTGCTTCAGCACGGAAATCACGCAGGCTTCCAGCCATGCCGGCGCCACGTTGAACACCGGCACGATCAGGCTGATCACCGGGCGGCGCGCGCCCAGCGAGGCGATCGCATGGCGCTGCATGGAATCCAGCGCATTGAACGGAGCGGAGCCCACCAGGCCCCGCGTGCGGCCCACCCAGGCGAGAAACGGCGGCAACTCGGCCGATAGGCCGATCGCATGCAGGCGCCTGCGGATTTCGTTGCCGATCTGCGCCGCGCTGAACTGATCCCGCATGCGCTGTGCGGCACGGGCCCCCCGTGCCCAGGCCCCCGGCTGATCCTGGTACACCTGTCGGAACTGCGCGATCAGCGATGCCTTCTTCGGCTCCGCCCACACGTAATGCGGCATATACGGGCCGGCCTGCGCCTCCACCTCCGTCAGTTCATAGTCGATCGGAAAGCCCACGCTCTCATCGAAAAACTCCAGGTTTCCCGAATAGTTCGTGGCGATCACCGGCTTGCCCAGCGCCATGAACTCGGCGATGTTCAGCCCAAATCCCTCGCTGCGATGGGCCGATACAAAGCAGTCGCATGCCGCCCGCAGCAGCGCCATGTCGGCTTCCGAAAGCAGATCGGCCATCACCAGCACATTCTCCGCGCCGCGCAGCGCGCGGTTAAGCTGCCGCGTGATCGTAGGCTCTACAGCGGTGGAATGGAATTTGATCACCAGGAAAACGTTCTCGTCCCCGGCGAAGGCTTCGCGGAACGCATCGATCACCATGCCCGGATTCTTGCGCGCCGACGTGCTGCCCACATCGAAGGCCACCAGGAACACCAGGCGGTCCGTCGGGATGCCGAACATCTCGCGTCCGGCCGAGGCGGATGCGGCCACCACCTCCACCGGCAGCCGTATCTTGTGCACCGGAACAGGGGCAATGGCGCCGATGCTGTCGATCTCGAAGTCGCTGTTTGTCCATACCTCATCCACCGGCGCGAAGCTGGTGTGCCAGTCTGGCCGGAAAGCCGCGAGTTCCCAGGCCCAAACGGCAATGTTGTACGCATCGTCGAAATGGCCTGTGGGATACAGCGCGGTTAGCCGGGCAATCTGGTCGGCATTTGCCAGCAGCAGATTGCTGCGGTATCTGGGCTTGCGGGCACGCTCCGCCGGCGTGATCCGCGGCAGGGCGCGGCTGACATCGAAGGGATGCAGTTCGGTGGCAATTCCCACGCTCTGGATCGCGCGCAACAGGCCGCGCGCCGCCGTGCCAAGGCCGCTGGTCGCCGCGAACGGCCCGAACACATTGATGCCGAACGGCTTTGCCAGCACCTCCGCCGGGCGGGCCTTCCAACTGGCATAGGGCGCAATCCCGGTGCCCACCCTGCCCTCGAACCTTCCATGGTGGATCCAATGGTGCCGCGCGGCGGCCGGATCGGAGCCCAGAGCGTGCCGTACATCGGGATAGAGCAGCAGATAGCTTTCGGCATCGAAATGGGCCGTCTCCACCTCGCAATCCGTGCCCGGCGGCGGCGAGTCGGTGTAGAGCGAATCGTCCACAATGCTGGGGCGCAATCCCGCCTGCTCCTCCGCCCGGCCCACTGCCTGCCAATGCGCGCGGCCGCTGGCATAGCTGCCGTCGGCCACCAAAGCCGCCACATCGGGGTTCAGCGCCAGATACAGATCCTCGGCGAACGGCTCGCCCGCCGGGCGCGCCGGGGCGGCAGCGGGCTGAGGGGGAACATACGGCAAGGCATGTTCGGAGGCCGGCAAAGCCATGGGCGTGGGTGAAACCGGCACGGGCAGATCATGATCGGTCGGCGGCAGCACGGACTGTGCCAGGCCAGGCGGCCCGCCGCGGAAGGGCGAAGGCCGCACGCCGCTGGCGATCTCGGCTGCGCCAAAGGCCACGTAATGCTCGTAGCCGCTGCTGAAGGCTCCGGCCATCACCGCCTGGCGTACGTCTCCAAAGGCAGTCAGATAGATCAGCTCGGGGAAACTCTCCGCATCGAACGCATCATCCGGCATGGGTACCGATACTCCTCACGGCAACGTCAGCACTCTGTACCACGGAACGAGGCCGGGCTATATCGTGAGCTGGGGTTTGGTGGAAGAAAGGAGGGAAGAATCTTCTTTTTTGAAAAAAAGAAGCCAAAAACTTTTGGCCTGGGCTGGGTAGCATGCCCATGGGTATGGTATGGACATGTGCAGGGTAGGGCGGAAGCCGCGATGGTGAGCGAAGGGTGCTGGCGTGTTCGTCGATAGCGATGCGGGGCAACCGCTCTATCGCCGCATTGCATCCTCGTTGCAGGGATCGATCGCCTCCGGGCAATATCCCGTGGGCGCGGTGCTGCCGACGGAGATAGAGATTTCCCAATCTTTCGGCGTATGCCGGCAGACTGTGCGCGATGCGCTGCGCATCCTCAGCGAGTCCGGCGTAGTACGCCGGCGGCGGCGCGTGGGCACCGTGGTGATTGGTCGTGGGCCGGCCGCATCCTTTGTGCAGCCGCTGCGCGGGTTTGAGGAGCTGTTGCAATATGCCCGCAACGCGCGCCTTTCCGTTGATCAGTATGGGCCCGCCACCGGGTCTCGCCTGGCGCGGCGGCTGAGGCTGGACCCTGCCGAATGGCTGCGCGTGGAGGGCCTGCGCGGCCCTGCAAGCCGGCCGGTTGGTTTCACCACCGCCCTGATCCGGCGCGACTGCGCGCCGAGCCGGGAGGCGCTGGTGGCGCGCGCGAGTTCCGTGAGTGAGGTAATCGAGCAGACCCGCGGCATCTCGGCCAGCCGGATCGATCAGGAAATCACCGCCTGCGCCCTGACGAAGCGGCAAGCCGACTCACTGGCCGCCACCGCCGGCGCGCCGGCCCTGCGCATGCTCCGCCGCTATTTCGACCAGCGCGACATTCCCTACTTCGTCGCCGAGAGCGTGCACCCCGCCGAACGCTTCATCTACACAATGAGTTTCAACCGCTGTGGCGGCCAGGAATAAAAGTTCTTTGCTTCTTTCTTTCAAGAAAGAAGACTCTTGCTTTCTTATACCGGATTTCGCGCGATCAATTGGCGCGCGATGATGATGCGCTGCATTTCGTTTGTACCCTCCCCGATGCACATCAGCGGCGCATCGCGGTACAGCCGCTCGATCGGATACTCCTTGCTATAGCCGTAGCCGCCAAATATGCGCATGGCTTCCAAGGTCACGTCCACGGCCGTTTCTGATGCGAAATATTTGGCCATCCCGGCCTCCATGTCGCAGCGCTCGCCAAGGTCGTAGGCTCGGGCGGCATCCGCCACAAGCAGTTCGGAGGCACGCACCTTCGCGGCCATTTCGCCGAGCTTCAGTTGTATGGCCTGATGCTCGCAGATCGGCTTGCCGAAGGTGTGGCGATGCTGGCTATAGGCCACGCTCTCCCGCAGCGCCCGCCGCGCCAGCCCCACGGCGCGCGCCGCCACATTGATGCGGCCCAATTCCAGCCCGCCCACCGCCATGTAAAACCCTTTTCCCTCAGCGCCGCCAACCAGATGCCGCTCGGCATCCAGCTCCACGCCCTCGAAGATCAGCTCGGCGCTGTCGATGCCCTTGTAGCCGAGCTTTTCGATCTTGCGCCCGGTCCGGTAGCCGGGCGTAGGTTCACCCGTCTGTGGATCAAATTTCGGCACAATGAACATCGATAGGCCCCGGTGCCGCAGCGCAGGATCGGGATCCGTGCGGGCCAGCAAGGCCACAGCACCACCCTCGATGCCGTTGCTGATCCATGTTTTCGTGCCATCGATCACGTAAGTACCACGCTCCGTGCGCCGCGCGCGCGTGCGGATGGCGCCGAGGTCGGTACCGGTATCGGGTTCAGTCAGCCCGAGGCTGCCGCGGATCTCGCCGCTGGCGAAGCGCGGCAGCCACAGCGCCTTCTGCGCGGCAGTGCCGAATTTCTCCACGATGGCCGCCATCAGCAGATGCGAATTGAAGATGCCCGTGAGAGACATCCATGTTTCGCTGATCAGCGTCACGATATCGGCGTACAGCGATGCCGGCAATCCAAGGCCGCCGAATTCGGTGGAGATGGTGGCGCCGAACAGGCCAAGTTCCTTCATCTGCGCCACGAGTTCGGCCGGATAGATATCGTCATGCTCCAGCGCGGCCGCAACCGGCCGCACTTCACGCGCCAGCCACCGCTCGATGCCCTCCAGCAACGCGGCATCCTCCGGGTCGCGCTTCTGCTGTGCCATGAGGTTTCTCCAAGAGACGTAAGAATGTTCTTTTTTGAAAAAAAGAACCAAAAAACTTCTACCTATGGCGAACGCTTCCGGCGAGTCCGCGACAGCGGGTCAAAAGTCTTTTGCTTATTTTCTTCAGAAAAGAAGACCTTCCTTGCCCCCCAGGCATTAGTACACCGCGCTCGCATCCTCAACCCCATGCCCCGCGAACGGAATCAGGATGTTGCGCACGAAGCTGCAAACGATCGCACCATGCTGGTTGCGCCCCGTGGTGCGCACGGTCACGATGCCCTGGTGCGGCCGGCTGGCGGAAGGGCGTTTGGCCAGCACTTCGGAATCCGCGTAGATCGTATCACCGGCGAAAACGGGCGCGGTGAACCGCACGTCATCCATTCCCAGATTCGCGATCGCCTTGTAGCTGACATCGGTAACACTCATCCCGATCAGCAGTGACAGCGTATAGGGGCTCACCACCAGGTTGCGCCCGAACTCGGATGCGGCGGCGAATTCCGCATCGAAGTGGATCGGGTGGTTGTTCATTGTCATCAGCGTGAACTGATGGTTCTCGAATTCCGTGATCGTCTTTCCCGGCCGATGCTCATAGACATCGCCGATATCAAAATCCTCGAAGCTGCGGCCGAAGGTTTCCCGGTAGCGTTGCTCGCCCACCTTCTTAAAGCCCTGCACCAGCCATCCTCCCTTATTGCGGCACGGATCTGCGTCCGCGCTCGCAGTATTGTGCCGGCCGGCAAGCCAGGCCCGCCATCGCGGCGGGCCTGATGCGCATCAAAATTTATAGTTCAGACGCACATCCCAGATGCCAGGGTCATTATAATATTTGTGGCCGAACAGGTATGAAACACCGTAATTCACCATGCCGCAGTTGCGGCATTCCGCGGTGAATGTCCAGGGCGCATTGTTCACATGAAAGGTAACGCCGCCGTCCACCAGCGCATAGGTGGGGTCCACGCCGCCCGGATTGCCGGAAGGATCGTCGTTATGCCGGCCGATCACCTGCACGCCGGCCGTGGGCGTCAGGCTGAAACTCTCCAGATGCCACACATAGGTGCCGCTGAGTGTTGCTGTCACGGGCGGCAGATCGGCCGGGCCCGCCAGCGTGCCCTGTGCGGTGACAATGCCGTTGCCGCAATTATCCCCGATCAGCGTGGCGTTGCCGGTGGCAAGCCCGGTCTGGCAGCCGGCCAACTGCGCGGCGACCTTGTTTGAGGGCGTGTTGTAGCTCCCTTTCTCCAGGCCCAGCGTGCCGGAAACCGTCAGGTCGCGCAGCGGAACCCAGCTCGCATCCGCCTCGATGCCGTAGGCTTCCAGATTGGCTGCGTTCTGGGTCACGAACATGCCGGCGGCGGGCGAGGTGGAGAGAAGCTGGTAGCCGGTGACCTCTTCCAGGAACGCATCCACGCCGGCGCGGAACGTGCCGCTGGGCGCGTTGTAGCGGGCGCCGGTTTCATAGGACCACACTTTCTCCGGGCCAAAATTATTGAACGTCGCCGCCGAGAAGGCCAGCGAGTTCCACCCGCCGCCCTGGAAGCCCTTGGTGGCGGAGGCATACACCATCAGCGAGGGATCAATCCGGTATTGCAGAGCGAAGCGCGGAGTCAGCACGTCGGATTTCAGCGTCGTCTCGAACCCCGCCGCCACGACATCGGCGGTATCGAACCCGCTGGAGGTGTTCGGCGAGATCATCAGAGTCTTGCGTTCCAGCGTGTACCGCAGGCCCACCGTGGCGGTCAGCGCATCGGTGATCTTGTAGTCGGCCTGGCCGTAGGCGGCGGCGGAACTCGTGGTGTTGCGGAAGGATTCATCGCCAAATGGCGCGTTCAACGGAAAACCATAGGGCAGGCCATAGAGCGGATCGAGCACTGCGCCCAGATTCCCGGCGGCGCCAAAATTCGTCTGGTCGGTTTCGTACAGATAATACAGACCCGCGGTGTAGGTGAGGCGCGAGCCGATCTGGCCGTTCCATTTCACCTCCTGCGTGTACTCATCGGTGTTCACGATCTCGGCCAGCGCGAACTCGCCCACCTTCGCCTCGTCGAAAGGCACCAGCGGCCCGAAGGAGGAATCCGGGAAGTCGATCGCCGATTCCTGCTTCAGGCCCCGATAGCCGGAGATCACGTGCAACGTGCCGTAATCGCTGTTCCACGCGATATCGGAGGACGCGCCGAAACTCAGCACATCCGCGCCCTGCCCCTGGTTTGCTTTCCTGCCGGTCAGCAGCCCATCCGTGCTGCCGTCGGGGGCGAAGCCGGAATAGGAGATGCGCTGGCCGTTCGGGCCTGGAAAATTCAGGATGTTGGCCTGGCTGTTATCCGAGTAGTCGGCCGAAAGGTCCCAGGTCAGATCGCTGGTCGGCAGCAGCCGCACCGCCTCGCGCACGCCCCAGTCGTGCTTCTGGTTCAGCGTATCGCCGGTGACCTCATCGCGGCCGTAGCCGCGGTCGGCAATGCCGAAGACCGATGTCTTGGTCAGGATCTGGTCGGTTACCGGCATATCCACCGTAGCGCGGCCGGTTACACGGTCGCGCGCGCCGAAGCCGATTTCCGCGGTGCCGCCGAACGCGTTCTTCGGCGGATCCAGTGTTACCACAATGGCGCCGCCGGTAGAGTTCCGGCCGAAGAGCGTGCCTTGCGGGCCGCGCAGGACCTGAATGTCCTGAACATCGAACAGCGAGAAATTGTTGGCGTTCTGGCGGCTGATATAGATGTCGTTCACATAGGTGCCGACCTGCGGCTCGAACGTCGTGAACGACTCCGTCTGGCCCAGGCCGCGGATGTAATACACATTGGCGGATCCCTGGCCGACATTGTTGCCGCCAACCATGTCTGGCACCAGGCGAATCAGATCCTCCGTGGTTGTCGTCTGCTGTTGCGCCAGTTGCTTACCCGTCAGCACCGTTACCGCCAGCGGAACATCCTGAAGGCGCTGCTCGCGGCGCTGCGCGGTCACCACCACTTCCTCAAGCTTGCCGTTGCTGGCCGCCGGTGCCGCGGCCGGCGGCGGTGTTTGCGCGGCAAGCGGCGTGATAATGCTGGAAAGCAAAAGGCTGGCGCGCAACGGTGCGCCGTTTCGACCAAGCAGGCAGCGCATGAAAAATCCCCCGAAATTCTTGAGCCCAGCCGGAACCGACTCACCGCACGCCCGTGTTAATGTCGCTATGGTTTCGAGTGCTAGAGGGTACGTACATATCGGCAAGCGTTGACCTCCGATGCGTTGTCAAAATGTCACACGCCCGTCTTCGGCGACGAGCCTCTCCGCGCGTCGCATCCAAGCTCGTAAGAGTTTTTTGGTTCTCCCTTGCAAGAGAGAACAAAAAGAAGGGTCTTCTTTTTTGAAAAAAAGAAGCAAAAAACTTTTGATATTTTAGCTACGCACAGGGCGATGTTCGCGCGCCAGGGTGCGGAAAAGTTGCGCGGTCATGGCGGCGCGCATGGCGGCAAGGGTTTGCTGTTCATCCGCAGTCGGAACATAGGCCTCAACCGCATCGCGGGCGGCGATGCCATGCTGGCCGAGCACGGATTCCAGCACAAACACCCGCTCCTTCACCACCCACACTTCAGCGGCCAGTTCCAGCATCATCGAAACGAGCTGGTCCATGCCCGGCTCTTCAAAGAAGGCCGGGCGCTTTCCCGCCGCCTCCAGCGGCAACAAGCTCATCCTACCGCTTCCAGGCGCCGAAACCGAACCATTGCAGGCTGGCGCTCAGCCGGCCGGTCTCCCCATCGATCGTGGCCGGGCGCTGCACCGCCTCGGCAAACGCCGCATCCTCCATGTAGGTGTATTGCGGCACGGTGAACTGCAAATAATCCTCCGCCGCAAACCCGCCGGCCCGGGTCAGCGCCGGGTAATCCTGATCGCGAAACGCGCGGTAATATGGCTCGGCATTGTAATAGCAATCCCAATCCAGGTAGAACTGATCATACGGTTCCAGCGCCTGATTCGGCGGCAACTCCATGTTCACCAGCAACCCGCCCGGCCGCAGCACGCGATGCGCCTCGGCAAAAAACAGCTTGATGTCCTTAACCGACATCTCGTGCAGGAACATGGAGCTGAACACAACGTCGAAACTCTCATCGGGGAAACCCAGCGAGGTCGCATCCATCTGATGAAAATGCGCGGCAATACCCAGGCTGCCCGCGCGCGCATGGGCGTAGCGCAGCACAGAGGATGAAACGTCTATGCCCGTCACCCGCGCGGCCGGATAGGTCTGCGCCCAGGCAAGCGTGTTGTGGCCGACCGTGCACCCTGCATCCAGAATATCGGCAGGCCGGAAATCCGGAAACTTCTTCGCCACGTAATTGGCCATGGACATGCCGATGTCGTTCAGCTCGCGCCCCATGAAGCCGGCGGAAAACACCGCAAGACCATTATCGTAAATCGCGCCGGCCGCGGGCGTATCCGGCGCCGCATGCACGCCGGGCATCAGATGCACATCGATCTCGGTCACGTTCTCCGGCAGGTCCAGCGCCGGATCCAGCGTCAGCGTGCCGCCGGCACGCCCGGCCACCTCCGCCGCACGCGCCTGCATCTCTGGCAGCGCCGCCTCGATACCCGGCACTACCGAACGCCATACCATCTCCTGCGCGTTGTAACGCACGCTGCTGTAGAACTTGAAGAACAGGTCGCCCCGCATGGCATCGTGCACGTCGTCCTGCGTCGCGGCCGGCCGGCCCAGGCGCTGCCGCAGCGCGGGGGCCACCGCCTCCTGATAGCGCTGCTTCATGCCCGCGGCCATGTCGTTCAGCACGTAGCCGCGCAGGGCGGATACGAAGTCCTGGCGGGCACGGGTATCCTGGGCATGCGCCACCTTCAGGTCGTGCAGCAGTTCCATCGGCATCGGCCACTCTCCTCGGCGTCACGGGATACGTCACACGAATGAAAAAACACCCCCGCGTCAAGCGCGTTCCGCATGCGGCGGCGCTTTCCACACGGTGGTCCTATGTCTATACCATTGGGGGTGGCAGAACGAAGGCAAGATGTTCTTTTTTGAAAAAAAGAACCAAAACTTTTATCTGTTCAGGTTCGGGCTGTGGCAGATGTGTCGGATCGCCAGAAAGTCCTGGAGGAGCGCCAATGCCCACCCGCCTCATCGCCCTGTTCAACCTCAAGCCCGGCGTCACTATGGAGGCGTACGAGCACTGGGCAAAAACGGTGGATCTGCCCACGGTGCGGGGCCTTCCCTCTATCGCCGGTTTCGAGGTGATGCGCGTAACCGGCACGCTGGGCGCTGCCGCACCCTTGCCCTACGCCTACGTGGAAATCATCGATGTGGACGATATGGTCCGCTTCGCGGAGGACATCGCGACTGATACAATGACAGCCATCGCCGCGGCCTTCCAGAGCATGGCCGATGTGACGTTTCTCACCACCGACCGCGTCGAGCCGGATCACGCGTGACCGCCCCGAGCCTGCGCAGCCTGCTGTTCGTCCCCGGCAATCGCCCGGACCGATTCCCCCGCGCGCTGGGTGCCGGCGCCGACGCCATCTGCATCGATCTGGAGGATGCGGTGGCGCCGGAAGCCAAAGCCGGCGCCCGCGCTACCGTGCTGGCCTATTCGGCGGAGGCCAGATCAGGCACAAGGCGCCCCGCCCTGGGGGTGCGGATCAATGCCATCCGCACGCCTGACGGCCTGCGCGACCTCGCCGCCCTGGCCGATGCCCCGGCGCTGCCCGATTTTCTCATGATCCCAAAGATGGCCCACCCGGCCGAAGCAGGCATCATCGCGGATGCCTTCCCCGGCCTGCCGCTCTGGCCGATCGTGGAATCCGCCGCGGGCCTCTTCCAGGCCGCCGCCATTGCCGCTGCCCCGAATGTCGCGGGCCTGCTCTTCGGCGCCGTGGATTACGCCGCTGAATGCGGCTGCACCCTGGCCTGGGAGTCGCTGCTCACCGCGCGCGGCACCCTTGCCGCCGCCCGCGCCGCTGCCGGAATCCAGCTTCTGGACGTGCCGGCGCTGGACATCAAGGACAGTGCCGGGCTGGATGCCTCAACCCGCCGCGCCCGCGATCTGGGCTTCACGGGCCGCGCCTGCATCCATCCCGCCCAGGTGGAAACGGTGAACGCCGCCTTCGCCCCAACCGCTGCGGAAGTGGCCGCCGCCCACCGCCTGGTGGAAGCGCTGCGCGCAGCCGCCGGCGGCGCCGCCCTGCTGGATGGCAAGCTGATCGAAAAACCTGTTATCCTGGCAGCCGAACGCGTGCTCGCCCGCGCCGCCGCCCATGGCTGAACCCGCATCCCAGCCGGGCCCGCTGCGCACGGATGCCGCGCGATGAAGCTGCAAGGCGTGCGCGTTCTCGATATTTCCATGTTCCTGCCAGGCCCGATGCTCACTCTGATGATGGCGGACCATGGCGCGGACGTGATCCGGATTGAACCGCCGGGGATTGGTGAGCCCACCCGCGAGATCGGCTACCAGGTAGGCGGCATGTCAGCCTGGTTCCGCAACACCCATCGCGGCAAGCGATCCATTCAGCTCGATCTGAAAACGGCTGAGGGGAGAACCACACTGCTGGATCTGGCACGCGATGCGGACGTGTTTGTGGAAGCCTTCCGCCCCGGCGTGGCCGCGCGCCTGGGCTTCGATTACGGAAGCCTACGCGCGGAAAACCCCCGCCTGATCTACTGTTCGATTTCCGCCTTCGGCCAGGATGGCCCGTATCGCGATCTGCCCGCACATGATCTGGCGGTGGAAGCCCTCGCCGGCGTGCTGCCCCTCAATGAAGGGCAGGACGGCAAACCAGCCATGCCGCATATGCCGGTGGCCGACGCACTCGCCTCGCTCACAGGCCTTGCCGGCGTGCTGATGGCCCTGTACCGCCGCCACGAAACCGGCCAGGGCGATTATATCGACGCCGCGATGTTCGATTCCCTGCTGGCCTGGACACCCAATGTCTCCGGCCGCATTTTCGCGACCGGCCAGCCGCACGTGCCGAAGGAGGAACGCTCCTGGGGCGGCAATGCGATGTACAACCTCTACGAAACCGCCGATGCGCAATGGATCGTGCTTGGTGGCGCGGAGATAAAATTCGCCGCCAACCTCCTGCACGCGGTCGGCCGCCCCGATCTTCTGCCGCTGGCCGCACTTCCCCCAGGGCCAGGCCAGGAGCCCTTGCGCGACTATCTGCGCACCCTGTTCCGCACCCGCACGCGCGCCGCCTGGGAAGACTGGTTCGCCGGCCGCGACATCGCCTTCGCCCCCGTGCGCACCCTCGCCGAAGCCTTCACCGACCCCGCGACGCGCCTCCTCAGCCACGACCCCGACGGCATCCCCGTCATGGGCACCCCCATCCGCTTCCTCGAAGAACCGGCCAAGCTGAACCTCGACACCCCAACCCTGAACGCTCACAGCGGCACTGGCTGGCGAGCATGACTCGTATAGGTAAAAGTTCTTTGCTTCTTTCTTTCAAGAAAGACCCGCCGCGGAGCGGCAAAAAGCAAGAGTCTTCTTTTTCTGAAGAAAAAGAAGCAAAAAGACTTTTAACTATGGCGCTTTGTTATGAATAGCGCAGAGCTTTTTGTGGATCATCTGCTGGCGGTTGCGTGGGAAGACCTGCCGCACCACACGCGAACGGCTACAAAAAACTTCCTGCACGATACCATCGCCGTCGGCATCGCCGGCGCCCGCGCGCAATACGCGGATACCATCCGCAGTGTCACCCAAGGCTGGGGCGCCACCGGCGGCAAGTGCGGCATCCTCGGCTGCCCAGGGCTGTACTTCCCCGCGCCGCAAGCCGCCTTCATCAACGCCTTTCAGATCCACGCGCAGGAATTCGACTGCGTGCATGAAGCCGGCGTGCTCCACCCCATGACCGTGGTGCTCGCAGCCCTCGCGGCCGAAGCCGAACGCGGCGCCCCCGTGCCCGGCGCCGAACTGCTCGCTAGCATCGTCGCCGGCGTGGATATCGCCGCCAATCTGGGCGTCGCCGCCACCACGCCCATCCACTTCTTCCGGCCTGCCACCACGGGGATCTTCGGCGCGGTGGCCGCCCTGTGCCGCCTGCGCCGCGTGCCGCGCGCCGTGGCGCTGGATGCCTTCGGCTACGCGCTCGCCTTCGTCTCCGGTACCATGCAGCCGCATACAGAAGGCAAGCCCGCTTTGCCCGTGCAAATGGCCAACGCCGCCGCCGGCGCCATCCGCGCCTTCGATCTCGCCACCGCCGGCCTGCCCGGCCCGCAAGCCTCGCTGGATGGCCCCTACGGCTACCTGCCGATGATGGAAGGCGGGTTCGACCTGGCCCGCGTACTCCCCACGCTCGGCCGCATCCACCGCATCGATGAAGTCAGTTGGAAACCCTTCCCCAGCGGCCGCGCCACCCACGGCGCCGTCGTCGCCACCCAAACCCTCGCACGCGAGCACGGCATCACCGCGGAAAATCTGCACAGCCTCGTCTACCGCGCGCCCCCGCTGATCCGCCATCTCTGCGGCCGCCCGATGGCCCCCGGCCTGCAATTCGCCCAGGCCCGCCTGTGCATACCGTTTGCCGCCGCCCTCGTGCTCACCACCGGCACCGTTTCCCTTTCCGACTACACGCAAGCCAAGTTCGCCGATCCCGCCCTGCTGGCACTCGGCGCCCGCATCCGCGTGGAAACCGACGACAACCCCGATCCCGCCGCCTTCGTGCCCGCCATCGCCATCGCCCGCACCCATGACGGCCGCGAGGCCTGCGTCAGCGTCACCGCCCAGCTCGGCTCCCCCGAATGGCCGCTCACGCCCGCGCAGCATCTGGAAAAGGCCCGCGCCTGCCTTGCCTTCGGTGGCACGCCCCATTTGCACGAACCGCTTACCGCGATGATCGCCACCTTCGATACGCTGGATAACGCTGCCCCCCTCTTCCGCCTGGCCGAAGGAAACGCCCTGCAATGACCGCCGATCTGCACGGATCATATTGGCAGGATATCGACTTTCCCGCCATGCTCCGCGAACACCCGATCGGCGACGATTTTACCCGGTTCGCCACCACCATCAGCCGCGATGAACTGCGCGCGCGGCAGAACGTGCTGTTCCGGCGTTGCGTCGCCCGCGCCTGGACCACGCCTTTCTACCAGCGCCTGTGGGGAAACGCCGGCATCACGCCTGCCGACATCACCAGCCTGGACGATCTTCCCCACCTGCCAGCTTTCGGCAAATCCGAACTGATGGACTCGCTGGATCGCCAACCCCCTCTCGGGGATCTGGCGAATTTCGCGGCCGCCCCGCCAGGCGCCCGCCGCCCGGCGATCCTGCACACCACATCCGGCACCACCGGCACCCCCCAGGTGCTGCTGTTCGGCGCCAAAACGCGCGAGGTTCAGGCGCTTCTGCTCGGCCGGATGTTCCGTTTCCAGGGCATGCGGCCGGAGGATGTGGTGCACTCCGTCTATGGCCACGGCATGATCAATGGCGGCCATTATGTGCGCGAGGCCGTGACGCACTGGACCAGCGCCATCTTCCTCTCCGCCGGCACGGGCATCGAAACCCGGTCCGTGCAGCAGGTGGATCTGATGAAGCGTTTCGGCGCCACCGTGATCGTGGGCTTTGCCGACTACCTCAAGAAACTCGCCGAAGTCGCCCGCGAGCAGAATATTATCCCCGGCCGCGACATTCCCATACGCATGATCTCCGGCCAGTTGGGGCGGGAAGACCGGGCCGGCATCTCCGCCGCCTGGGGCGGCGCCACGTGTTTCGACTGGTACGGCGTGGGCGACACCGGCATCATCGCCGGCGAAGGCCCGGACCGTGACGGGCTGTATGTGATGGAGGACGCGCATGTGGTGGAAGTGTGCGATCTGGATACCGGCGCCCCCGTGCCGCCCGGCAGCCCGGGCGATCTGATTGTCACCTGTCTCTACAAGGATGATCTGGCGCCGCTGATCCGGTTCAACACGCATGATGTCACGCAGATACGCCCCGGCGCCTCCACGATCGGCATCGATCTCATGCGCATCGAGGGGTTTCTCGGCCGGTCGGACAACATGGTAAAGATCCGCGGCATCAACATTTTCCCCCAAGGTATCGGCCCGATCCTGGATACCGACCCTGCCTTTGCCGGTGAATTCATCTGCCTCGCCCGCCGGGATCCCCAAGGGCGAGACACGCTGACCGTGATCGCCGAAACCACCGATCCGCAGGCGGTGCACGCAACCGTCGCCGCACGCTTCGCCGATCTGCTGAAGCGCCGAACCGGGATCGAAATGGCGATCGAACTGGTGCCCAAAGGCGGCACCGCCGCTGCCACGCAAATCGATGTGCGACAGAAACCCATCAGGCTCATCGACGAACGTTTCAAATGACCGCCCTGGACGCCGACCCCATCGTCGCCGCCGGCGCCACGGGCCTCGCCTCTCTCTTCGCGACGGGCGCGCAAACTCCCACCGCGGTCTGCGACCACTATCTCGCCCGCATCGCGCGCTACGATAACGCCCTCCACAGCCTGGTGCATATCGACCCCGCCGGCGCCCGCCAGGCCGCCGCCGCCAGCACCGCCCGCTGGCGCGCCGGCGCGCCGCTCTCCCTGCTCGATGGCGTGCCCATGGTGGTCAAGGCCAACATCGCTGTTTGCGGCTGGCCCTTTCACGCCGGCATCGCCGCCTACCGAAACCGCCTTGCCACCGAGGATGCGGCCTGCATCACCGCCCTGCGCCGCGCCGGCGTGGTGCTTCTGGGCCTGGCCAACATGCATGAGGCGGCCTTCGGCGGTACCACGGACAATCCCGCGTTCGGCCGCACGGAAAACCCCTGGCGCATCGGCACCACCGCCGGCGGCTCCTCCGGCGGGTCCGCCGCCGCCGTTGCCGCCGGCCTCTGCGCCGCCGCCCTGGGCACGGACACGCTCGGCTCCGTCCGCATCCCCTCCGCCTATTGTGGCATCGTCGGCCACAAGCCCGCCACGGGCACGCTATCCTCCGCCGGCGTCATCCCCCTCTATCACCCCTTCGACACAATCGGCATCCACGCCCGCTCCGCCCCCGACTGCGCCGCCATCCTCGCCGCCCTCACCGGCACGCCCGCCTCACAGGAAGAGCCCACGTTTCCCGCCCGCCTCGCCATCCTGCGCACCGAGGGCCAGGTAGACATCCACCCCGCCCAACTTGCCGCCCTGAACGCCGCCGCCCACCACGCCCAAACCCTGGGCGCCACCATCGGGGATCTATACCTGCCAGAGCTCGATTACGGCCGCCTCCGCCGCCACGCTCTCCTGCTGATCGAAATCGAAGCCGCCCAAACCCACGCCGCCGCGCTCGCAACAGACCCCGAGGGTTTTTCCCCGGCCTTCCGCAGCATGCTCGCCTGGGCCACCGCCCGCCCCCCCGATCAACGCGCCTCCGCCGCCCAGCATCTCAGCCAAACCGCCCGCCACCTTCGCACCCTCTTCGCCCCCTACACCGTCATACTGGCCTGCACGACGCCGCAACCCGCCTTCCCGTGGACAGCACCCGTGCCCGCCAACCAAGCCGATCTCACCACGCTGGCCAGCCTTACAGGCTTTGCCGCTGCCGCCATCCCCGCCGGCCTCTGCAAGGGCCTGCCCCTCTCTGTCCAGATCATCGCGCCGGCCGACTCTATATGCCTGCGCGCCGCACATGGCTTGAGCAGCAGCGCCCATATTGCGTCGGGGTTGGAGCAAACAGGGGAGGCTGTGGCTTATACGAAGGAAGGTCTTCTTTTCTGAAGAAAAGAAGCAAAAGACTTTTGACTGGCTGTCGCGGAGCCGCCGGCAGCGTACGAAATAGATAAAAGTTTTTTCTTTTTTTTAGAAAAGACCATTCGGTCTGCCTTTCCCCCAGCAGTTTCGTTGCCCTTCATCGGCACCTGGAGCCGGGCAGCGAAAGCACCACGGCGATCCGATTAATCTTAATTTCATCCGGTGCCGGCTACTCTGTTCCTCGCACAGCGAAGATCTCGAACCCAGCGGCCATGCAAGCTCTTCCAGCTGTCCTCTTGATGGTCGCGGCCCTAGGCCCCTTGGGAGTAGCGGTGGCCACGATAGTTGCGCCTCTTCCGAGCGGCCCAGTCGCCGCGGTTTTCCCGCCGTGGTGGGGCGCAGGGGCGGTGCTCAGTTCGGCCGGGGCAGCCGGCACGGTGATACGCTTTGGCGCCTTTCCCTGGGTTGTGATCGTATCGGGAGCGGAGCGGGCTCAACTGCGATCGCATGGTGCCTGGCTGATGCTTGACCCGCGCGCTGTTGGCGGTTGCTCGCCGCTCGCATCCTGACCGGGGGGCCGCAGTATGAACACCGGACTATCCCGCCAGCAGATTTCGCTCGATAAATTCTTCATCCCGAGCTTGTGGCTGCATATTCCCCTGATCGCCGCCGTTGCGGCTGCCCTGTCGGGCCCCACGATCCTGCTCGCCATGACTGCCAGCACGCTTGCTGGCTCTGTCACGCTGCTTTGGGCAAGGATGCCCCACGCCCGTATTACACGCATCCTCATCAGCATTGCTGCGATTGGCATGGTGTCGCTTCTGCTGGCGGCGGCGCGCGGCAGCTCATGGCAGATCGACATACATATGTATTATTTCGCCATGCTCGCCATGCTCGCCGCGTATTGCGACATATGGATGATCCTCGCCGCTTCTGCCGTTATCGCTCTGCACCACCTGACGCTGAACTTTCTCGCGCCTTCCCTGGTTTTCCCCGGTGGAGCGAATCTGGCGCGGGTATTGTTGCACGCGGTTATTGTGGTGGCGGAGACCGCGGCCCTGGCGTGGATGTGCATCGAGGTTGCCGCAAAGCTCCAGACATTGGATCGTAATTTGGCTATTATCGAATTTTCTCCGGACGGCAGGATCATGGCAGCCAACGAGAAGTTCCTCGTGACTATGGGCTACACGCTGGACGAAATACGTGGCCGTCACCATAGCATGTTCGTGGATCCGAGCACGCACGATACGCAGGCATATAAGGAATTTTGGCTGGCATTGCAGCGTGGCGAGTTTCAGACGGCAGAGTTCCGCCGGATCGCCAAGGGCTGCCGCGAGATTTGGCTACAGGCGACATACAATCCGGTCATCGGTATTGGCAACAAGGTCAAGAAAGTTCTCAAGGTTGCCAGCGACATAACGGAACTCAAGAGAAAGGAGCTGGCCGATCTGGAAAACAAGGCACGGCGCACGAAGGCAGTGGAGGCGGCGGTACGCGAATTCGAGGCCAGCGTTGGTAGTCTGGCCGGACATCTTTCCACGTCGGCTGCCGCGATGGAGGCAAGCGCGCGCACGATGTCTGGCACCGCGATCCAGACCAGGGAGAAATCCGGCATGGTTGCGGCGGCGGCGGAACAGGCGCGCGCTGATGTGGCGATGGCGGCGTCGGCGACGGAGGAGCTTGCCACATCGATCAGCGAAATCAGCAAGCAGGTTGCGCAATCCGCCACGATCACCGGCGAGGCGGTGGCCGCGGCAGAGCGGACCAATACGCTGGTGGAGAGGCTTGCGCTAGGCGCCGAGAGGATTGGCCACGTTGTTGGTTTAATCACAAAGATCGCGGGTCAGACCAATCTCTTGGCCTTGAACGCAACGATCGAGGCGGCACGTGCGGGTGATGCGGGCAAGGGTTTTGCCGTTGTGGCTTCGGAAGTGAAGGTTCTGGCGACCCAGACAGCACGGGCGACAGAGGAAATCGGTGTTCACATTCAGGAGATTCAGTCGGCAACGCGGGAGGCGGTTCTTGCCATCCAGGGGATTGCTTCGACCATCCGCGATGTCAGCGTGATTGCATCGCACATTGCCTCCGGCGTTGGGCAACAGGGTGCGGCGACCGCCGACATTGCCAATAATGTACGGCAGACCTCCGCCTCCGCGGAAGCGGTGACCTCAACGATCGGCACTGTGAGCGAGGCTGCAACGAGAACGGGCAGTGCGGCCGACGATGTGCTGGCCGCCGCTGGCGACGTTTCGGCGAGCGCGCGGCAGCTGACCACCGCCGTGGGTCATTTCATCGCCGAGGTTCGCGCAGCGTAGGGGCGGTTGGCGGAACGCGTTGCGCCTTCAAATGCTGTTCCTCCCCGTCAGTCATCTGGCACCCCCCTTAAGGCCAACAATTTCTGGCTTCTTTTATTTTCAAGAAAGAAGTGCTTTTCCTCGTTAAGAAACAGCACTGCTCTTGGTCTGCTTCGCGCCGCCGTCGGTCATTTTCTTTTTTTCCTTTTGTTGCCACGTGCCCCCTCACCCCAACACCACCCTCGGCCCCACACCCCCCATCCAATACGCCAGTTCCCGCGGGTGCCCCACATCCCATACCGCAAACTCCGCGGCCTTACCCACCTCCAGCGTTCCCACCTCACCCGCCAATCCCAGCGCCCGCGCCGCCTGCCGCGTTACCCCCGCCAGCGCCTCCTCCGGCGTCAGCCGGAACAGCGCGCAGGCCAAATTCATTGCCATCAGCAGTGAACACATTGGCGAGGACCCCGGATTGCAATCCGTCGCCACCGCCATCCCCACGCCATGCGCGCGAAACGCCGCCACCGGCGGCGGCTGCCGCGCCCCCACCGTCGCATAGGCGCCCGGCAACAACACGGCCACCGTGCCGGCCGCGCCCATCGCCTGCGCCCCCGCCGCCGACGTATATTCCAGATGATCGGCCGAGAGCGCCCCCACGGAGGCCGCGAACGCCGCCCCATCCCCATCCGTCAACTGATCCGCATGTAACTTTACCGGCAACCCCAACGCCGCAGCTGCCTCAAAAATCCGCCTGATCTGCGCGTTGGAAAACGCAATCGTCTCCGCGAACGCATCCACCGCATCCGCCAACCCCTCCGCCGCCACCGCCGGCAACATCTCCTCCACAATCAAATCCACATAATCATCCGAACGCCCGGCAAACTCCGGCGGCACCGCATGCGCGCCCAAAAAGCTGGTCCGCACCCGCACGCCACTCTCCCGCCCCAGCGCGCGCGCCACGCGCAGCATCTTCAGCTCGCTCTCGATCGAAAGCCCATAGCCGGACTTGATCTCCACCGTGCGCACGCCCTCCGCCACCAGCCGTGCCAGCCGCCCCCGCGCCGAGGCCAGCAACGCGGCCTCGTCCGCCGCCCGCGTTTTCATCACGGTGGAAACGATCCCGCCGCCGCGCCGCGCCGCGCCCTCGTAAGTATCGCCGCACAGCCGACCCTCGAACTCCTCCGCCCGGTTGCCGGCAAACACCAGATGCGTATGGCAATCGATCAGCGCCGGCGTGATCCACCCCCCACCCGCATCATGAACCACCGTCTCCGCGCCGATCAGCCCCTCCGGCAGCGCCGCCCGCGCCCCCACCCACGCAATCCGGCCCCCACGCACCGCCAGCGCCCCATCCGGCACCGCGCCATACGTCGCCCCGCCCGCCATCGTTGCCAGGTTGGCGTTCTGCCAAATCGCCTCAGCTGCCCCGCTCATGGATCATCCCTCGCCACATATTTCGCTGTTTACGCCCACGCATCGGATAGGTAAACAACCTGTCTATACAGGTTGCAAGGCTACCCCATGCCCACGCTTTCCGCCGACTGGGTTCTGCTCGATGACGGTTTCGCCCCCAACGCGCGGATCACCATCGAAGGCGGCCACATCACCGTCATCGGCACCGGCCAGGCCGCCGAACATATCGAGGGCGCACTGCTCCCCGGCCTGCCCAACCTGCACAGCCACGCCTTCCAACGCAGCTTCGCCGGCCGCACGGAATACGCCGGCGGCGGTGGCGATTTCTGGAGCTGGCGTGATGCGATGTACGCCGCCGCCGGCGCCATCGAGCCCGATACGCTGGCCCCCATCGCCGCCTATCTCGGCATGCACTGCCTTCTGGGCGGCTACACCTCCCTGGTGGAATTCCACTACTTGCAGAACGGGCGTGACGGCACGCCCTACGCGCACCGCCCCGCCATGGCCGAAGCCATCATCGAGGGCGCACAGCAGGCCGGCATCGGCCTCACCATGCTGTTCGGCATCTACCAAACCGGCAATTTCGGGGGCGCGCCCCTGGAAGGCGGCCAGATCCGCTTCCGCACCTCGCCTGATGAAGCACTGGCCATGCTGGACCAATGCCAGCACCAAGCCGGCCCCGATCTGCGCTTCGGCCTTGCGCCCCACAGCCTGCGCGCCGTGCCGCCCGAAAGCCTCGCCGCCGCCGCCGCGGGCCTGGCAGCCATGGACCCCACCGCGCCCATCCACATCCATGCCGCCGAACAGCGCGCTGAAAACGCCGCGTGCGAGTCCACGCTCGGCACCACCCCCGTCAACTGGCTGCTGCACAACGCGCCGCTGGACCAGCGCTGGTGCCTGATCCACAGCACCCACACCACGATCGAGGAACGGGCCGGCATGACCGCGCGCGGCGCCATCGCCGGCCTCTGCCCCAGCACCGAAGGCAATCTCGGCGACGGCATTTTCGGCCTGCCCGATTTCACCGCCGCAGGCGGCCGTTTCGGCATCGGCACGGATAGCCACATCTGCCTGGATGCCTTCGCCGATCTGCGCCTTCTCGAATACAGCCAGCGCCTGCGCCTGGAAAAGCGCAACGTTCTCGCCGGCACCAACGGCCACACGGGCCGCATCTTATGGCAATCCGCCGCCGCCGGCGGCGCCCAAGCCGCCGGCCGTCCCATCGGCGCCATCCGCCCCGGCTGCCGCGCGGATTTCGTGGCCATCGGGCCTACGCCGGAAACAGCGCATATGACCCCGGATTTCTGGCTCGATGCCGCCATCTTCGCCCGCGATCGCGCGCCGGTTCAGCACGTCATGTCCGCCGGCACCTGGGTGGTGCGCCACGGCCACCATGTGCGGCAGGATGCGATCACCGCCGCCTATCGCCGCGCCCTGGCAAAGATGCAGCCATGAGCGAGAGCCCCTACCAGACCATCAAGCGCAGCATCGCCGACGGCATCGCGGCCGGCCAGTGGCGCACCGGCCAGGTACTCCCCTCCGAACACGCGCTGTGCCGCAGCTTCTCCGTCTCCCGCATGACGGTAAACCGCGCCATGCGCGAGCTCGCCCGCGAAAACCTCATCCGCCGCGTGCCCGGCGTGGGCAGTTTCGTCGCCCCCCCGCCGGCGCAATCCGCGCTGCTGGAAATCCGCAACATCGCCACCGAAATCGCGGAGCGTGGCAACACGCACCACGCCCGCGTGCTCACGCTGGCCGAGATCGAGGCCACGCCGGAGGCAGCGCGCGAATTCGGCTGTGCCCGCCTGTATCATTCCCGCGTTCTGCACCTGGAAAACGGCCGCCCGCTGCAACTGGAGGATCGTCTGGTGAACCCATCGCTTGCGCCCGCCTACCTCGCCCAGGATTTCACCTTGACCACGCCAAACGAATACCTCTCCGCGGCCGCCCCCATCGAGCGTGGCGAGCACCGTGTGCAAGCCATCATCGCCCCGCCCTCCATCTCCGCCCTCCTGCAACTCGATCCCGGCAGCGCCTGCCTCCTCGTTATCCGCCGCACCTGGTCCGGATGCCTGGCCTCCCTGGCCTCCCTCTACCACCCCGGCACACGCTTCGAACTTTTCGGCAAAACCAACAAATAAAAGTCTTTTTGCTTCTTTTTCTTCAGAAAAAGAAGACTCTTTCTTCTTGCCGCTCCGCGGCGGGCTTCTTGCCGCTCCGCGGCGGGTCTTTCTTGAAAGAAAGAAGCAAAGAACTTTTACTCATTTAGGGGTTCACCATGAAAAACACGCGCGTTATCAGGGCCAGCACCGGATCGGAGCTCACCGCCAAATCCTGGCAGACCGAAGCGCCGTTGCGCATGCTGATGAACAATCTTGATCCAGATGTCGCCGAGCGCCCGGAAGATCTGGTCGTCTATGGCGGCATCGGCCGTGCCGCCCGCAACTGGGCCTGCTACGACGGCATCGTCCGCGCGCTCACCACCCTGAACACGGACGAAACCTTGCTCGTCCAATCCGGCAAACCCGCCGGCATCTTCCGCACCCATGCGGATGCGCCCCGCGTGCTCATCGCCAACAGCAACCTGGTGCCGCATTGGGCCACGTGGGAGCATTTCTCCGCGCTCGATCGCCTTGGCCTGATGATGTATGGCCAAATGACCGCCGGATCCTGGATCTACATCGGCAGCCAGGGCATCGTGCAAGGCACCTACGAGACCTTTGTGGAAATCGGCCGCCAGCATTTCGGCGGCAGCCTGGCCGGCAAATGGATTCTCACCGGCGGCCTCGGCGGCATGGGCGGCGCGCAGCCGCTGGCCGCAACGCTGGCCGGTGCCTCCATGCTCGCCGTGGAAGCCCAGGATAGCCGCATCGAAAAACGCCTGGAAACCGGCTATCTCGACGCCCGCGCCGAAACGCTGGAACAAGCCATGGCCATGATCGAGGATGCGCGCCGCTCGGGCACACCGCGCTCCATCGGCCTGCTCGGCAACGCCGCTGAAATTTTCCCGCAAATCCTCGCCAGCAATAATCACCCCGATGTCGTCACCGACCAGACCTCCGCCCACGATCCCGTCAATGGCTACGTCCCCGCCGGCTGGTCCGTCGCCGAATGGATCTCCCGGCGCGAGACCGATCCCGCCGCCGTCGCCGCCGCCGCCCGCGCCTCCATGCGCGTGCATGTGGAAGCCATGCTCGGCTTTCACCGCCTCGGCATCCCCACCGTGGATTACGGCAACAACATCCGCCAGGTCGCCAAAGATGAAGGCTTAGCAGAAGCTTTCGATTTCCCGGGCTTCGTCCCCGCCTATATCCGGCCGCTCTTCTGCCTCGGCAAAGGCCCGTTCCGCTGGGTCGCCCTCTCCGGCGATCCGGATGATATCCGCATCACCGACGAGGTTGTGGCTGAGCTGATGCCGCACGACACGCACCTGCATCGCTGGCTCGCCCATGCCGGCGCCCGCATCCATTTCCAGGGGCTGCCGGCGCGAATCTGCTGGCTCGGCCTGGGGGATCGCCATCGCATCGGCCTGGCCTTCAACGAACTTGTGCGCAGCGGCCGCGTGCGCGCGCCCATCGTGATCGGTCGCGACCACCTCGATAGCGGCTCCGTCGCCAGCCCCAACCGCGAAACCGAATCCATGATGGATGGATCGGATGCCGTGTCGGACTGGCCGCTTCTGAACGCGTTGCTCAACACCGCCAGCGGCGCCACCTGGGTCAGCCTGCATCACGGTGGCGGCGTGGGGATGGGGTTCTCGCAACATTCCGGCATGGTGATCGTCTGCGACGGCACCGCCGACGCCGACCGCCGGCTCGAGCGTGTGCTATGGAACGACCCCGCCACCGGCGTGATGCGCCACGCCGACGCCGGCTACCCCGCCGCCATCGAATGCGCCCGCCAGCACAACCTCAACCTGCCTTTTCTTAACAAGTAAAAGTCTTTTTGCTTCTTTTTCTTCAGAAAAAGCAGAATCTTCTTTCTTGAAAGAAAGAAGCAAAGAACTTTTACCTATGGCGCTTCGGCTTAACGCGGAGAGACACATGACTGTGAAGATCGGCGGAAAGCGCCTCACGCTCAACGAACTGCGGCAAATCCACAGCGGCGCAGCCATAACGCTGGACGAGGGCGCGATCCCCGCCATCAACGCCTCCGCCGCCACCGTCGCCGGCATCGTCGCCTCCGGCAAAACAACCTACGGCATCAACACCGGCTTCGGCCTGCTCGCACAAACCTCAATCCCGACCGATCAACTCGCCGAACTGCAAAAGCGCCTCGTGCTCTCCCACAGCGCCGGCGTGGGCAAACTCCTGCCCGCCGCCATCGTCCGCCTCATCATGGCGCTGAAAATCGTCGGCCTCGCACGGGGCTTCTCCGGCGTCCGCCCCATCGTCATCGAACACCTCCTGGCCTTCATTGCCGCCGGCATCACCCCTTGCATCCCGGAAAAAGGCTCCGTTGGCGCCTCGGGCGATCTCGCCCCCCTCGCCCACCTCGCGGCCGCCCTCATCGGCATCGGGCACGTCACCCTCAACGGCACCCGCCTCCCCGCGGCCTCGGCGCTCCAGCAGACCGGCCTCACCCCCCTCACTCTCGGCCCCAAGGAAGGCCTCGCTTTGCTCAACGGCACCCAGGCCTCCACCGCCCTGGCACTTGCCGCCCTCTTCCGCACGGAAACCCTTTTCACCGCCGCCATCCTCGCCGGCGCCCTCTCGGTAGATGCCGCCAAAGGCAGCGACACCCCCTTCGATCCCCGCATCCACGAAGCCCGCGGCCAGCCAGGCCAGATCGCTGTCGCCGCCACCTTCCGCCGCCTGCTCCACGGCAGCGAAATCCGCCTCTCCCACCTCGATTGCGGCCGTGTGCAAGACCCCTACAGCCTGCGCTGCCAGCCCCAGGTGATGGGCGCCTGCCTCGATACGATGCGGCACGCCGCCACCGTGCTTACCATCGAAGCCAACGCCGCCAGCGACAACCCGCTCGTCTTCGCCGCGGAGAACGACGTGCTCTCCGGCGGCAATTTCCACGCCGAACCCGTCGCCATCGCGGCCGACACGCTGGCCCTCGCCATTGCCGAAATCGGCGCTCTCTCCGAACGCCGCCTGGCCCTTCTCACCGATCCGGTGATGAGCCGCCTGCCCGCCTTCCTCGTCACCGATCCCGGCATCAACTCCGGCTTCATGATCGCGCAGGTGACGGCGGCTGCCTTGGCCAGCGAGAACAAATCCCTCGCCCATCCGGCCAGCGTGGATAGCCTGCCCACCTCCGCCAACCAGGAGGATCATGTATCGATGGCCACCTTCGCCGCCCGACGCCTGCACGATATGGCCGCCAACACCGCCGGCATCGTCGCAATAGAATATCTGGCCGCCGCCCAGGGTATCGGCTTCCACGCCCCTTTCCAAACCTCGCAGCCTTTGCGGAAAGCCATCGCCACCCTGCGCGCCCGCGTCGCCCCCTACACGCAGGACCGCTTTTTCGCCCCCGATATCGAGGCCGCAACCGACATCATCGAAAACGGCGCGCTCACCCCGATCGCCTCCGAACTGGCGCTCGCATAAGATACGACATCGCAATAACCTCGCCCGGTGGCCGGCCAAAACCCCGCGCCAGACGCCGAAAGGAGGTTTTGCGGTTGAAATCTGTTCTGGTCTGGCTGAAGGCGTTTATCTGAGTGTCGAGCTACGACTGACCATCCGGTTCGACCAAAAGAGATAACCGCCAGAAGCCGGGACGGGGTCAAAACGACCTCTCCCACATGAAACCGCAGGACCGCAACACCCCCGGACCGCAGGATACCCCCACCACAATGAATTCTCCACCAACACACACCCTCCACGAAGGCCCCAGCCGCCTCCTCATCAGCGTGCCCCACGCCGGCACCTATCTGCCGCCCCATATCCACGATCAGCTCAACGAAACCGGCCGCAGCGTCAGCGACACCGATTGGCATGTCGACAAGCTCTACAGCTTCGCCGCGGAGGCCGGCGCCACGCTGCTGATCGCCACCCATTCCCGCACCGTTGTCGATCTCAACCGCTCCCCCGCCGGCGGCGCCCTCTATCCCGGCCAGGCCGAAACCACGATCTGCCCCACCGAAACCTTCGATGGCGAACCGCTCTACGACACGCCGCCGGACGCTGCCGAGATCGCCGCCCGCGTTGAAACCTACTGGCGCCCCTACCACATCGCCCTCGCGCACCAGCTCGCCCGCATCAAGGCGCTCCACGGCACCGCTTATCTGCTGGACGCCCACTCCATCCGCAGCGCCATCCCCCGCCTGTTCTCCGGCACACTCCCGGATTTGAACTTCGGCACCAATAGCGGTGCCGCGGCCGAGCCCTCGCTGGCCGCACGCGCCCTTTCAGCCACCAAGGGCCACGGCTTTACCCAGATCCTCGATGGCCGGTTTCGCGGCGGCTACATCACCCGCCACTACGGTCAACCACACGAAGGTATTCACGCCATCCAGCTCGAGCTGGCACAGACCACCTACCTGGACGAAGCAGAGCCGCGGCACTTCAACGCCGAGCTTGCTGCAAGGCTGATCGCAGCTTTGCGTTCCCTCGTGCGGGAACTGCTCTCCGCATAGCTGTTAAGACCAGAGGGTCACCGAAATTTCGGAAGCACGCGGGAACGATTCACTCCTGCGATGGTTGATCAGGCCGTCACCCGCCGCGCGCCGGCGATGCCCACCAAGGCAGATCAAACCAAGGAGACCCTATCAATGACGGTATTCAAGCGCCCCTCGCTCAAGCGTTTCGGGGCAATGTCCACCATCCTGAGCGGCCTGCTGTTCAGCGCCCCCCTGCTCACCGCCACCCCCGCCTTCGCCGGCCCGGACCAGCAGGCCGATGTAGACCACGCTGTCGGCACCCTGCAGGACCTGCGGCACGACAAGGAATTCGGCAATGCCCGCCAGCTTCTGCAGACGGCCCGCGCCATCATGATCGCCCCGCGCATCTTCAAGGCCGGCTTCTTCTTCGGCGGCGAGGGCGGCACGGCGCTGCTGATGGTGCGCGGCTCGCATGGCTGGAGCGACCCGGCCTTCTACACCATCGGTTCCGCCAGCTTCGGCCTGCAGATCGGCGCCGAGCAGAGCGAGATGATCATCTTCATCCAGTCCGAGCGCGCGCTGCGCGCCGTGATGAGCGACCACTTCAAGGTCGGTGCGGATGCCAGCATCGCGGTAGCCACCCTCGGCTCCAGCGTTGGCGGCGCCACCAGCGGCAATGTCGGCGCCGACATGATTATCTGGGCGTCCTCCGCCGGGGCCTATGCCGGTATCACGCTGAACGGATCGGTGATCGAGCCGCAGCACAAGGCCGATGACAGCTACTATGGCCGCGCCGTCACCACCAGCGACATCGTGGTCCGTCACCGCGTGCGCAATCCGGGCGCCTCAGGGCTGGTTCACACGCTGGACTCGCTGACTTAAGAAGAAAGATCTTCTTTTCTGAAGAAAAGAAGCAAAAGACTTTTGACGGGCTGTCGCGGACTCGCCGGAAGCATCCGCCATAGGTAAAAGTTTTTTGCTTCTTTTTTTCAAAAAAGAAGTGCTTTCTTCCCCCGCGTGGAAACTACCGAAGTACTGATCCTCGGCGCGGGCGCCGCAGGCCTGATGTGTGCACTCACGGCCGGCCAGCGCGGCCGCCGCGTCGTGGTTGTGGATCATGCGCGCCAGCCGGGCGAAAAAATCCTGATCTCCGGCGGCGGGCGCTGTAACTTTACCAACCTCCACACCGCGCCGGACCGCTTCTTTTCGCAGAACCCAGCGTTCTGCCGCTCCGCTCTCGCCCGCTACACCCCTACCGATTTCCTCGAACTCGTCGCGCGCCACGCAATCCCCTGGCACGAAAAAACGCTTGGCCAGCTCTTCTGCGATGGCTCGGCGCGGGCCATCGTTGCCATGCTGCTCGCCGAATGTGCCGCCGGTGGCGTGCAGATCCGTCTGCAGCAGCGCATCACCGGGGTCACGCGCAGCGACCGGTTCTGCGTTGAGACCGAAGCCGGGTCTATCGCCGCGCAAAACCTGGTTCTCGCCACGGGCGGCCTCTCCATCCCCAAGCTCGGTGCGACCGGCCTCAGCCACGATATCGCACGCCGTTTCGGCCTGCCTCTCACCCCCATCCGTCCCGCGCTCGTCCCCCTAACCCTGCTCCCCGCCGAACTGGCGCCGCTGCACGCCTTGGCCGGCGTCTCGGCGGAGATCATCGCCCGCTGCGGCCGCCTGGCATTTCGCGAAGGCATGGTGATTACCCATCGTGGCCTCTCCGGCCCCGCCATTCTGCAAATCTCCTCCGCCTGGCGTGAGGATGCACCCATTGACATCGATCTGCTCCCCGCCCCACCCCCTGGTTTCCTCGCCGCCCACAAGCGCGCCCGCCCAAGAACCAGCCTGCGCACCGCCCTCGGCGAGGGTCTGCCGCAGCGCCTCGCCGACGCCTTCCTGCCCAAGCAGCACCAAGCGTCCCGCATGGCCGACATCTCGGACCGCGCACTCGAATCCATCGAAACCGGCCTGCGCAACTGGCGCCTGCATCCATCCGGCACCGAGGGCTACGCCAAAGCCGAAGTTACCCTCGGCGGCATCGACACGCGTGCGCTCGATCAGCGCACCATGCAGGCGCGCGATGTCCCCGGCCTCTACGTGATCGGCGAAGCCGTCGACGTCACCGGCTGGCTCGGCGGCTACAATTTCCAATGGGCCTGGGCCAGCGGCTTCAGCGCCGGGCAAGCAACCTGAGACTGCGCCATCGCCCGGCGGGACCGGCGAGACGGCGGTTATTTTACACGTTCGCAACGGAAATGCGGGGGTAGCGTTCGGCTTATTCAAGTCCTGAAGGACATGTCTCAATGGCGACATTTCTGAGCGCGGTTCTGATTATCGGCGGCTTTGCGCTTTTTGCAGCGGCCGGCGTGCTTGTGGTGCGCAAGTTCATCCACCGGCAGGTGGCGGAAGGCCACAACGACGTCCTGGTTCCGATGTTCCTGAACGCTGGCGTGCTCTATGCGGTGCTGATTGGCTTCATGGTCATCGCCGTCTGGGAAAATTATGGCGCCGCGAAAGAGACCGCCGCCATCGAGGCGACATCCATGATCCCCCTTTACCGCTACGCGGACGGCATGTCCGCGGCCCATGCCGCCAACGTGCGGGCCGAAGTGCGCACCTATCTGGAGATCGTCGCGAATGAGGAATGGCCGATGCTCGCTACCAACCCCAGCGGCAGCTCAAAAGCGCGCAAGCAGCTCGGCGACATGTACCGCGATTACGCGAAGATCGACCCAGCCGTGCTGCAAGCTCATGGTCCCATCAATACCGCGTTCCTGGAGGCTCTCGGCCAGGCTACCGGCATCCGCAACAAGCGCCTGATCCAGGCGGCCGAAGGATTACCCGGCATCATGTGGCTGGCGGCTGCCGGCGGCGGCTGCCTCATGGTTGCCATGAGCTTCTTTCTGTTCATGGAGCGGCGTTGGCTGCACGTCACAATGTCTGTTGTGTTGTCGGCCAAGATTGGCGCCCTGATCTTCATCATGCTGCTGCTCGACCGGCCCTTCGCCGGCCCCTTGGCAATAGAGCCCACCGCCTTCGAAGCCGCCCTGGCAACACTCAACGACATCGATCGTGGCAATTGAGCGCGACCAAATAAGTGCCCGTGATCCTCGATGCTGCCGACTCATCGGAAGACTGCGCTGCTTCGCAGCCCATCCGTGGCGCGCCACTGCGGCTGCGGGGAATGAACGAGAGGCGCGCCAAAAAGGGTAACTACTATCTTTCTAGTTGACCCGCGCGCACACCCTGCCCATAACTACTATACCCATAGTAGCCAGATAATAGCCAGACTCATGCAACTCACCGATCGCGAAGCCGACATCATGCAGGTCCTCTGGTCGCGCGGACCCTCGCTCGTCGCCGACGTCCAGGCCGCGCTGCACGATAAGCTGGCCTACACCACGGTACTCACGTTGCTGCGCACGCTCGAAGCCAAGGGCCATGTCGGCCATGATCTCGAAGGGCGCGGCCATCGCTACTTCGCCGCCGTCCCGCAAGCCGAAGCCCAGAGCAGCGCCCTGCGCCATCTCACCGCCAAACTGTTCCGCGGCTCAACCGAAGCGCTGTTCACCCGCCTCGTTGGGGATGAAACGCTCACGCCCGAAGCCGCACGCCGCCTGCGCGATCTTCTATCCCACCATACCGGAGAGAAATCCTGATGCTCGCCTGGATGCTCTATGCGATCACGGTCTCGCTGCTGCTGACCCTGGCCGCCACCTGCGCCGCCCACAGCGCCCGCCTGCGCGGCCAGCAATCCCGCTTCATCTGGGCGGCCTGCCTCGCCCTATCGCTGCTGATCCCAGCGGTTATCCCCTCGGTATCAGTCACGCTGCCACGCCTGTCGCCGGCGCCGTCCGTGCAGCCGCCCCGTACCATCGCGCTGCGCAACCTGGCCCCCACCCTCGTGGCACCTGCCTCGCTGCTCGCCACGCTCCCTCAACCCAGCCTCGTCGCCACCCTGAACGCCGCACTCCCCCGCATCTGGGCCGCACTCTCGCTGCTCCTGGCCGCCGCCGCCTGCGCCAACGCCGCCATGCTCGCGTGGCGCAAGCGGAGCTGGACACCGGCAAACCTGGCCGGCACGCCGGTCCTGCTCACCGCCGATGCCGGCCCGGCGCTCGCCGGCCTCCTGTTCCCCAAAATCGTCGTCCCGGCATGGCTCCTCGACGAATCCGCCGAAACGCAGCGCCACGTCATTGCGCATGAACGCGCCCATCTCGCCGCTGGTGACACGCACCTGCTCGCCTCCGCCCTCGCGCTGCTGATCCTCATGCCCTGGAACCTGCCGCTATGGTGGCAATTGCGCGGCCTCCGCCTCGCCATCGAAACCGATTGCGACGCCCGACTCATCGCCGCGGGGGCCGAGCCCGCGCGCTACGCCGAAACCCTGATCGGCATCGGCGAACACCGCGCACGCCCCCTCTCGCCCGCCATAGCGATGGCTGAGCCCGTCTCCACTCTCGAAAAGAGGATCCGACTCATGTTGCGACCGCCTACCCACCGCACCACGCTCACCCTGCTGCCCGCGCTGGCCGCTGCCGCACTCGCGCTGGGCGCCGCCGGCGTCAGCCCGCCCAATGCCGAATCACCCGCGGACCTCGGCCGATTCACCGGCACCTACCAAATGGGCCCCAGCGCGGTCCTCAGCGTCACCCAACAGGATGGCGCCTTATTCGTGCGCCTCACCGGCCAGCCCTCGCTACGGGTTACGCCGCAAGGCCCAGCCACCTTCACCGCCGACTCCGTCGGCGCCAAATTTGATTTCACCTTGCCCGACACAGGACCCGCCACAAGCGTCACGCTGCATCAGAACGGCCAGGTCATCGCCATGGCCCGCGTCAGTGAGGCCCAGGCGCACCAGATCGAAACCGCAACAAGCGACCGCATTGCCCGTAATACCCCAGCGCCCGGCAGCCAATTGGCCCTGACCCACCTCGTGGACGGCATCATCGCCGGCACGCCCGACTACGACGCCATGACCCCAAAACTCGCCGCTGTCATCCGCGCGCAACTCCCCACCCTGCACGATGGCATCGCCGCGCTAGGCCCCGTTCAGTCCATCACTTTTGTCCGTGTCGGCGAACAAGGCCAGGACATCTATCGTGTCAAACAGAAGCAGGGTGACACGACATGGCGCATCGTCCTGGCGCACGGTAAAATCGCCGGCGCCTTGGTGAGGCCTGCGGAGTAATACAAGTCGACGTTGAGTTTTACGCTCGGCGGTGCCCGCGTCATCGCGAGCCGCCTCTTCGCGGCGAAGCGATCCCCAGGCGCGCCGCGGGCGTGTGCCATATTGCCCCTGTTGGGGTGGACGGCCCCAGCCGGCCGACCATGCGCGTCGTGCCCGTGAAGTCAGCCGAGCAGCAGGCCGATCTCCTGCTCGCCACCGAACGCGAACGGCTGGTCCGTCAACGCACCCAGCTAACCAACATGATCCGCGCTGAGCATCAGGAGGTGCGTGCTGTCAGCTCTTCAGGCAGCTACACGTGAAGCGGGGCCATCCGCCAGACCGGTTTTCCTGTCAGATGTGGCGCCGATTCAAACGGGAGTGCGTATTTTGCCGGCTGACGTGTTTGATATGCCGCGTGCCTTTGTGTCGTACGTCCGCCCCCTGATGAACCGTCTCAGCTGTCATTCAGGCCGGACACAGGCGGGGAAAGCTCAAGCACACCATGCCAGATTTGTGCGTGTGCCGCCGGAAAGATGGGTTGGCGGGGTTGTTGTTTTCGTACTGCTGTTGGATCTGGCGCTTGGCGTCGCGCTCGCCAGGCAGACCGTGCCGTTCTCCGGCTTCGATGAGCCCTGGCACTGGATGCGAAGCGAGCAGATCAGCTACGGTGGCCTGTTGCCGATACGGCTTGGGCCGAATGACTGGGGCGGGAAAGTTGATAAATACGCCCAGTATTTTGGGATGTTGCTGGCGGCCCCCATCACCAAGGGCCAGGCGGTAACGCTCGACGAGTACCGCACCCTCGCGGCCTGGGCAGCGCACCAAGGGCCGGACATGATCGTGTCGCCGTTTTCGTCCACCGCCACCTATACCCCGCTCGCCTATCTGCCGAACGCAGCGGGCCTTGCCTTGGTGCGCGCCGCCGGCGGCGGCCTGATACAGCAGGCCTGGGGTGGGCGCATGGCAGCTTTGTTCATCTATATCGCACTCTGCGCGCTGACGGTCTGGCTGCTTCCAGCCGGGCGGCTCGCGGCGCTGATCGTGCTAAGCGCGCCCACCGCGATCTACCTGGCCACAAGCTTCAGCGCCGACCCGCTCAATCTCGTTCTGCCCGCGCTGCTCATGGCCTGGTGTCTTCAGCTACGGCTTCTTCCCACCGGGAAGCTGCCGCGGTGGCAGGCTATCATCCTGCTTGCGCTGGCGATCGCCATGGGCCTGCTGAAAATCACCAGCGTGGTTTTTGCCGGCGCGCTGCTGCTGGTACCAAGGCATTACTTCACCACACGCACCGCGCGGGTGGCATTTATCTCGGCGGGTGTGGCGGGCGCGGCCCTGCTGGGCGCGGGTTGGAACATCGCGGTGCCTTTCATCCCCGGCATCTACTGGCACAAGCAAGTCGATCCGGGCCGGGTACTCAGCGATATCGTGCATCATCCGCTCGGCCATGCTGCGATGATGGCGCAAACGGTATGGAAATTCGGCTGGTTCTTGTGGCACGACGGCTACGCACGCTTCGGCGGAGGACCAGGGCCGTACCATTTCATCGTGGGCGGGCCCTGGTGCGCGCTGGCGCTGATTGTTTTGCTGCTCCTCGCGCTGGGGCAGCAGCCGCGCCGCCGCGATCCCGTGGCCGCAGTTTGGATGGCGCTCCTTGCCGTTGCCAATGTGGCTTCAATCTTCACGGCCTTCCGCGTTACCTATACCCCGCCGGGCAGCGACACGATCGAGGGGCTGCAAGGCCGCTATTTTCTGCTTCCGGTGCTGATGCTTCTCGTCGCCCTGTCGCTCGGTGTTCCCGCCATACGCCTGCCGCGTTCGCGAGAGCATCATCCGACCGCACGGGGTTATCCGCCGGATAAAGATGCTCACCAAAACAGAGAGCTAGAGCATTTTCCGGCCGCCTACCCAAAGTCAAATAGGTCGCAAAATGCTCTTGCGCATGCCGCATGTGTCATGTTGATCCTAACCGCAATGGTGTCGGAAACCTCGGTCATGCTGACCGCAATGGCTCGTTACCGTCTCTTATTGGTGCAGTAACGCAACAGATGCGGAAATCACGGCCGTGTTGCCGTCAAACAGGGGGTGCACGAAACCGACCCTTTGGTTATCAATTCCCGCCATTCGTGCCCGCACTGGCTCGTAACTGTCGAAAAAAGCGTCGCCAGGTCTGGCCAGTTACTGCCTGCCGCACAAAGCGCGGCCCGACACGTTCATGGAACGCGTTGTATCAGGCTCAAAGTATCAGCCAGTACTAACGGTCGTTCCTGACGACAGACCTCATCGCCGGCGCTTGGGTCAGGCCTGCGGAGCAGGTCGATACAAAAGAAAGCGCTTCTTTTTTGACAAGAAAGAAGCAAAAACTCTTACGCGTTATGCCGCAATGGGTAGGCGTGCACGGATCAGCTTCTCGATGCCGCGCAACTGGGCACGCTCGCCGTCGTCGCACAGGCTGATGGCACGGCCGGCGGCACCGGCGCGCGCCGTGCGGCCAATCCGATGCACGTAAGCCTCCGGCACATCGGGCAAATCGAAATTGATCACATGCGTCACGCCATCAACATCAATGCCGCGCGCCGCAATATCGGTCGCGACCAATACCGGCACCGCACCCTTCTTGAAATCCGCCAAAGCACGCTCCCGCTGACCCTGGCTCTTGTTGCCGTGGATCGCATTCGCACTCAGCCCGGCCGCGGCCAGATGCTGCACAATCCGGTCCGCCCCATGCTTGGTGCGCGCAAACACCAGCGTGCGCCCCATATCCGGCGCGCGCAGCATGCGCGTCAGAACCGCCCGCTTTTCCGACTGGTTCACGAACACCACACTCTGGTCGATCCGCTCCGCGGTTGTCGCCACCGGCGTCACCGAAACCCGTACCGGATCCTTCAGCAACTGATCGGCAAGACCCGCAATCTCCTTCGGCATCGTCGCCGAAAAGAACAGGCTTTGCCGAACCGCCGGCAATTCCCGCGCAATGCGCTTGATCGGGATCACAAATCCCAGATCCAGCATGTGATCCGCCTCGTCCAGCACCAGAACCTCGGTGCGGTCCAGCCGAACATGCCCCTCGCCGAACAAATCCAGCAAACGCCCCGGTGTGGCCACGATCACATCCACACCATTCGCCAGCGACGTAATCTGCCGCCCCTTCGGCACACCACCGAAAATCAGCGCCACCCGCACACTCGTCTGGCGCCCATAGGTGCGGAAACTCTCGGCAATCTGCGCTGCCAGCTCGCGCGTCGGCGCCAGAACCAGGCAACGTGTGGTCTTGCGCTCATACGGCCGCGGATTGCCCATCAGCCGATGCAGAATCGGCAACGCGAACGCAGCCGTCTTGCCCGTGCCGGTCTGCGCAATGCCCAGCAGATCGTGGCCCTTCAGGAGATGCGGAATCGCCTGCGTCTGGATCGGGGTAGGCGAAGTATAGCCGGCAGCCGTCAGCGCCTTCAGCAGCGGCGCTGCAAGGCCAAGGTCGGAAAATTCAGTCATTGGTAAAATTGTCTCTCACATACCGCCATCCCGGAGGGAGGCGGAAGAGCGGTCGGCAGGACCGCAAGCCGGCGCGATTAGTCAGAAACGGAAACCGGCCAGGCTCAAGACAAGCGAACGGTCGCGTTATTGCCGCGCCGCACAAAAATGCCCAACCCCAACCTGTAAGTCAAGGAAAACCGCCAGCCGGGGACACACGGCCCAAATGAGTAAAAGTTTTTTGCTTCTTTTTTTCAAAAAAGAAGAAAAGAAAACCTTTCTTTTTTGAAAAAAAGAAACAAAAAACTTTTGACTATGGCGTGTCGGGAACCGGGAGAGACGTGGCATAAACATATATGCTGCCCGAATCCTGGATCGTGAGTGAACCCTATGCGGGGCTACAGGCCCAGGCGCTCGGGCTGGCGGAGGCTGCGGGGCTGGCACCCCATGTGGTGGATCTTCATCCGCGCAAACCCTGGTCCTGGCTGCCGGCCGCCTCCTGGCCAGCCCCCCTGCACGCCGTCGGCCTCAACCGGCCACCCGGCAAACTGCTCTTCACCGCCGGCGGAACCGCCGGTGCCGTGGGGGCGGCCTGCCGGCGCCATGGCAGCCGCGTGGTCCAGGTGCAAAACCCCCGCATGCCCCTGACAAAATTCGATCTCGTGGTGGCCAACGCGCATGACGGCCTCTCCGGTCCCAACGTCATCACCACCCGCACCGCCCTGCATAGGGCCACCCCGGCTCGGCTCAACGTGGCCGGCGCCACCTGGGCACCCATCCTGGCGCACCTGCCCCGCCCACTCGTCGCCGTGCTTGTCGGCGGCAGCAACGGGCGCTTCCGCCTGGAGGAGGCCGAAGGCATCCACCTCGCCACCCAGCTCGCCGACATCATGCGCCTCGATCGCGCCGGCATCGCCATCACCCCCTCCCGCCGCACCGCGCCGGCCGTGCGCGGCACGCTGGAAACCATGCTCCGCCCATTCGGCGCCTGGATCTGGGACATGACCGGCGACAACCCGTATTACGGCCTGCTCTCGCTCGCCGACGTGATCATCGTCACCATCGACAGCATCTCCATGGTCTCCGAGGCCGTCGCCACCAAAGCCCCAGTCCTGCTGGCCGGTCTGCCCGGCCGCTCCCGCCGCATCAGCGACTTCACCGAAACCCTGCTGCAATCCGGCCGCATCCGCCGATTCACCGGCCGGCTGGAGGCCTGGCCCGTCCAACCCCTCGACGATACGCCCGCAGCCGGCGCCGAGCTGCGCCGCAGGCTCGGGCTTTGACCCAGCGGCTTTGACAAGCCGCCGCCGAAAACTGAAAACCCGGCCCCATGCTCGATATCCAGACCTTTGATGCACGGCGCGGCGGCAACGTTCTCTACAAGGCGCTTGTCCATCCCCTCGCCGCCGAAGCCATCGCCACCCTCGCCGCGGAGCTGCGCGCGGCCGGCCCGCTGGCCGTCTTCGATCCGGAGGGAACCGCCGCTGCCCTCTACGCCCTGCACCCGGACATGCCGGCCCCCGCCGAACTCTACGTGCAGGATGTCGCCGCCCTCGCCCAACGCCTCGCCGGCATTCCCGCCCAACCGGTCACCGAACTTCCGCACAGCCGCGCCGCCACCCTGCTGATCGCGGGCTTCGACACCGCCCGAACCGAGCAACGCATCGCGCCGCTGTGCCCGCCGCACCTGCGCATCCTCTCGCTCGATCGCACCAGGCTGCCGCCGCAAATGCTCACCGCGCGCCACTACCTCGATCGCCTCAACTTCGCGACCAACCACGCCTTCTTCCGCGACCAGGATGGCCTCTCCACCCGCCTGGTCAGCGCCAATTACTGGGCCGGCTATGGCGCGGCCGGGGTAAAAATCTGGCTGCGGCTGTTCGGCGCCGATGGTGCTGTCCTCGCCACCTGGGAGCAGCCCCTTCCCCCAGGCCCCGGCGGCTTCGCCATCGACAGCCGCGAGATCCGCGCCCGCTTCAACCTGCCCGCATTCACCGGCCAATTGTTCCTCCACGCCATCGGCATAGCCGGGCACGACGTGGTGAAATACGCGCTGGACATCTTCAGCACACAGGCCGGCGCCGGCGCGGACACCGCCCTTTCAGTCACCCACGACGCCAATGCCTGGCCATCCGACCGCTACGCCGGCCTGCCCGCTCCGGCGGCGGGCGAGCAGGTGCTGCTCTGGGTACAGAACAGCCACGCGGCCCCCATCCCCGCCGGTGCGATCACCCTCAACCGCATGGGCCAGGATCACGCTGTGCCACTTTCGCGGCAGGTGGCACCCTTCGCCAGCCTGGCCGTGGACGTGGCCGATCTGCTGCCCGGCCTACACTGGCCCGCCCAAATCGAGCTGCGTACCGGCCGCCATGTCGTCCGTCCGCGTTACGAGGTCCGTCGCGGCCCGCACACCCACATCGCCCATGTCAACGTGGAGCGTGCCGATCTGCGCCCCGATCCTGGCATCCCCACCCTGTCCAACCTGCTCGGCCGCGGCTACCTTCTGCCCTTCCCGATCCTGCCGCGGGAAGATTTCCGCAGCATCGTGCAGCCCAATCCCATGGCCGAATGGCAGGATAGTCTGCCCATCCGGCTGGATGTTTTCGCGCCCGATGGCCGGCTCGCCGCCCAGCGTTTCCTGGGCAATCTCGCGCGCGATCACGATCTGGCGCTTGATCTGGAGGAACTCGGCCAGGATGCCGGCCATGCCGAGCTGGTGTATGATTTCCGCCAGGGCGGCCAGGCCGATGGCTGGCTGCACGGCCTGTTCCGCTACGAACACAAGCGCAGCGGTCATGTGGCGGATACCAGCTTCGGCGCCCACATCTTCAACACCGCCATGACCTACAAGGACGAGCCGCAATCCTATGCCGGCCCGCCCCCGGGTCTGACCACGCGCCTATTCCTCAAGCTCGGCGACGCACACCGCAAAAGCTTTGCCGTGCTGATCTACCCAGCCTCCGCCTCGTGGCACCCGCACTCGAGCACCGACCTTCAATTGATCGACGAATCCGGTCAGATGATCGCGACGCAGCGGATCGGCATCGCCTGTTCGGGATCCACACTCATCCGCCCGCACGAAATTTTCGGCGAAGATGTCCAGGCCCGTGCCGGCGCCCATGGCTACGTTCTGGTGCGCGATACAACGTGCCGGTTATTCGGCTATCATGGCCTGATGGACGACCGGGGCGGGTTCTCGCTAGACCATATGTTCGGCTTCTAGAAGGAAGAAGCTGTTCTTTTTTGAAAAAAAAGAACCAAAAAACTTTTTGATCTTTGGCCTACGCTGCCGGCGAGCCTCGCACCAACAGATAAAAGTCTTTTGCTTCTTTTCTTCAGAAAAGGAGATTCTGTCTTTGTTGGCCAAGTCCGCGGGGCTAAACGTGTTCCAGCACCCGCCGCCGTGCCCGCGCCGGATCGCCCATGGCGGCTTCGATCAGGCAGGCCGGCAACGCCCGGTCTATTGGCATGCCGCCGCCGGAGGGAGCCGGCCGTGCCGGCTCGGGCGGTTCCGGGTTCCATCCGCCGCCAGGCGGGTTGCGCCGCAGTGTCACGAGATCTCGCACCGCCAGAGCGAGCGGCACCCCGAATGTCAGAGCACCGCTCAGCATGATCTGTGTGGCAGGGTTCATTCGGACTCACCCCCGAAAAAATGGCGCCGCGACGCCTGAAGCCAGCTTGGCACCAGCGCGCGCGGCGTTCCAGTGCAAAATTCTGCGACACTCCTCGGCCAGGCCCGCGCTGATGGCCGGAACCCACGGTTGCAGGTCACGTTACGAGGATGAGGCCGTTGCGCCCCGCATTGTCGCGCCACTGGAGAATATCGATGGTCCGTTCGCTGGTAACTGTTCTGCTGCTGGCGCTGGCCGTGCCACTGTCTGGCTGCATCGTTGTGGATCACGGCCATCCCCATGGCTGCGCCTACCATCCCGGCCCCTGCTACTGAGAGTGTGCCTAGACCAGCAGGTTGATCGATCCGCTGACGGGTTGAGTGCCCGCCGGAGCCTGGCGCAAATCACGCGCGCCAGGCCCGTAATTGCCTTCCTCATCGTTACTCTGCTGGGCGGGCGCTGGCTTGCCAGCATGCGCGTGCGGGTGAACGTAGCTCGCCACGCCCGATACACCTGTCATGCCACCTGCCTCCGCCGCCATGATGCGGGCATCAGCATGCACGCCAAATGGTTGAGCTAACGTAAAGCACGGGCGCCCAGAACACCCAGGCCCTCCGCCACGCCGGCGATCACCGCATCCCACTCACCGGCCTGCGGCTGCCGGCACACCCGCATTCTGGGATACCACGGGCTATCCGCCCGGCCCGCGACCCATCGCCAGCAGGCATCGTAGCGCGAGAGCAGCCAAACCGGCTTGCCCAGCGCGCCCGCCAGATGGGCGACCGCCGTATCCACCGCGACCACCAGGTCCAGATTGGCGATGATCGCCGCCGTATCATCGAAATCCGTAACCTCTGCCATCGGATCGAACATCGCCAGGCCTTCCGGCAGTGTTTCACCGTCCGGGAGGCACCCATGCTGCAGGCTGACGAAGGCGATGCCTGGCACCCCGGCCAAGGGGCCAAGGCGTGATGTGGCGATCGAGCGCCGGTGGTTCATGGCGCGCATCTGCGCCATGCCCAGCCGCGGCGCGCCCGCCCACGCCAGCCCCACGCGGAGGCAGCCGGGCGCTAGGGCCGCTTGCAGGCGCCCGCGCCAGTACTGAACTTTATCCGCGCACGGGCGCAGGTAGGGCACCTGCGACGGCACGGTGGCGAGCCGGGTGGAGAAGCAGCGCGGCAGGCTGACCAGGGGGCAGTGAACATCGAAGCGTGGATGCCCATCCGCGCTGCATATCACCTCGGCCACCTCGGCCATGCTGCGCCGAACCAGGCCCGCAAGTTCCGGCTGTACCCGCAGCACCACGCGGAAACCGCGCGCCGTCACCGCGGGCACGTACCGCACGAATTGCAGCGTGTCGCCAAACCCGCCTTCCTCATGCAGCAGGATCGTGCGTGAAGCGGCGCCGGCGGGCTCGCCATTCCAGCGCGGGCCGTCCAGCCGGTGCTGCGCCATCGCTTGGGTGCGCCATCGCCATTCAAATTCGGTGAATCCGCGCGGGTAATCGCCGGCGCTCAGCAGCGCCATGGCCCTGTTGGTGTGCAGTTCCGGATCATCCGGCGCCAGGGCAACGGCCGCATCATGCATCGGCAGAGCTTCTTGCGGCCGGCCCTGTTCGGTCAGTGCCACGCCCAGATTGGTCCAGGCGCTGGCATTGCGCGGGTTCGCGCGGACGGCGGCAAGGTAGGTGGTGGTCGCTTCCGCGAAGCGTTGTTGCCGGTGCAGCGCCGTGCCGAGATTGGCCAGCGCCGCCCAGTACCCCGGCAGCGCCGCGAGCGCCGCGCGGCACGCGGCCTCCGCCGCCTCATGGCACTGGGCGCTATTATATACCGCCGCGAGATTGCTCAGCACTTCCGCATCGCGTGGCGTTTCCGCCAACAGCCTGCGATAGGTCGTTTCCGCCTCGGCCAGTTCCCCCCGAGCCAGTTCCGCCGCACCCTGATGCAACCGTGCCAAACGATCCATGGTGACAGGATGGCGGGAAAGCCCTAAACGTTCGTCAACACTGATCCCAAGCGCCGCCGGAATCGGCACCAAGTTATAAAAGTCTTTTTGCTTCTTTTTCTTCAGAAAAAGAAGACTCTTCTTTCTTGAAAGAAAGAAGCAAAGAACTTTTGACTATCTACGCCGCCTCGCGTTCGCGCTCCGAGCTCTCCCCGAACAGGAAGTCGATGTCGCTGGCGTCCAGGCTCGCAACGTCGCCGCCCTCCTCCTCGCCCTCGCTGAACGCTATCGCCGCCAGCTCCGCCTTGCGCTGCTGCAACTCCAGTATGCGCTCCTCCACCGTATCGGCGGCAATCATCTTGTACACGAAAACCGATTTCGTCTGCCCGATCCGGTGCGCCCGGTCGGACGCCTGGTCCTCCACCGCCGGGTTCCACCACGGATCATAGTGAATCACCGTATCGGCCGACACCAGATTCAACCCCCGCCCGCCGGCCTTCAGGCTGATCAGGAACAGCGGCACCTCGCCGGCCTCGAAACTGCGCACCGGCTCGCCACGATCATTGGTATCACCACGCAATTCCACGAACGCGATCCCCGCCTCCCGCAGCCGCGGCTTGATCAGATCGAGCATCGAGGTGAACTGGCTGAACAGCAGAATGCGCCGCCCCTCCGGGATCATCTCCGAAATCATCTCGAGCAGATCATCCAGTTTGCTCGAGGACTCGATCTCCCGCGCCGAGCGCAATTTCACCAGCCGCGGATCGCAGCAGGCCTGGCGCAATTTCAGCAGCGCATCCAGCACCACGATCCGGCTCTGCGCCAGGCTGCGCTCGGCCACCTGTTCGCGCACCTTCTCATACATCGTCGCCCGAATGGTCTCGTACAGCTCCCGCTGATCCGGCGCCAAGGTAATCCGGCGTAGAATCGTATGCTTGGGCGGCAATTCGGTCGCCACCTCGCTCTTCTTGCGCCGCATGATGAACGGCTTGATCCGCCGCGCCAGCTGAATACGCCTGAGCTGATCGGCATTCTTTTCGATCGGCGTGCGGAACCGCTTGGCGAAACCGCGCCTGTCCCCCAACAGCCCCGGCATCAGGAACGCGAATTGCGACCACAATTCTTCCAGATTGTTCTCGATCGGCGTGCCGGAGAGGCATATACGCTGCCGCGCATCCAGTTGGCACACCGCGCGCGTCGCCTTGGCATCCGGCGTCTTGATCGCCTGCGCCTCGTCCAGCACCACGATGTGCCAGTCATGCGTCTTCATCTCCAGGATGTCGCGCGTCAGCACCGTGTAGGTGGTGACCACAACGTCGAAATCCTCCATCCGCTCGCGCTTGCGGTGCCGGTCCATGCCGTGCAGCACGGCCACGTTCAGCCCCGGCGCGAACTTGGCCAGTTCCGACGTCCAGTTCGCGATCAAGCTCGTCGGTACCACGATCAGGGCCGGAGCCTTCATCCGCCCGGAGGAATGTTCCACGGTAATATGGGCAATCGTCTGCGCCGTCTTGCCTAAGCCCATGTCATCGGCCAGGAACGCGCCCAGGCGGCTTGCCATCAAATGCTGCAGCCAGTCCACGCCCTGCTGCTGATACGGCCGCAGGCTGCCGTGGAATTCGGGGGGCACCACCGTTTCGGGAATTTCCGGCTCGCCGCGGAACCGGGCCACATAGGCCTCGATCTTGCCGGCATCCTGCCAGCGCGTCAGCAGAAGCTGCTCCAGCTCCAGCACGGTCGCCGCCTCGGCATCGGGCAGTACGATGGTGTCCTCGCGTGAATCCGCCGCCTCGATCAGGTCGCCCATAATCGCCAGCATCCGCCGGATCCGCTCCGCCGGCAGCTTCACCACCCGCCCATCGTCCAGCGTGGTGATCAGATCATCACCCACGATCTGCGCCGCCTCCATGCCGCCGCGCGCCAGCAGATTGCTCAGCACCGGCAGCAGCGGGATACGCACCCCATCCACCTCGATGCCGAAATCCATGGAGAAATTGCCTGGGTTGGCCGCGCTCACCGCAACATCGGTGATCCGCACATCCCACTGGCCGACCTTCTCGACCATGCGTGGCCCGAAATCCTTATCGATCAGGCTGCGGAACCCCAGCGACTCCAGCGCCGGCACCCGCTCCACCACAAACCGGTGCCACTTCTCTCCAGCATCCGCCCCGCGGAACACGAACACCCGCCGTCCGCGCGCGCTCTTCCCATCCGTCACGCGCATCTGGATAAAACCATCCAGCCGCAGCGTTTCCAGCGCGTTCGCCTCGGCCTCCACATTGCGCCGCACGAAAGTAGCGCCCCCCGGCCCCATCACCCGCACGAATTGCCGTTCGTCATCCCCGTCGCTCAGCGTACCGCCATAGTCGAAATCCAGGATCAGCGCGTCCAGCAATTGAAGCCGGCCGAAATCATCCGGCGCGCGCATCCGCTGCAACCGCATCACCGGCGTCACCGGCCGCTCCACGATCGCCCGCTCGCTCTCGGTCGCGATTAGCGTGGATGCCCCGCGTCCGCGCCCGATGCGCGGCCGCATCGTCACCGGCGGCGGCGCCGGCGGCCTTGGCTGCCGCAGCTTCACGCGCCCCACCGCCCCCGTGGCCGCATCCACATACCAGGGCCCGGTATCCCCCAGCAGCACCGCCGATCGGGCCGGCAGCCGCGGCGGCGCGCTGGCATCAAAAGTCCGTTCCTCACCGGCGATCAGCTTCTTCCCCGTCGCCGACCACCGCGCATTCTCCACCCGCAGCAGCACCGCCACCAGCGGCGCCACGGAAGACGCGGGCACCCCGTTGCGGGACTTGTCCCCGCCGCCCAGCAGATGCGCGAGCCCAATGGCCGCATCGCCCGCCGTGCCCTCGGCGATCAGCCGCGCCGGCGTCGTGGGCTCGATCCGCGCCGTGCGCTCCCCCACCAGCGACAGGGATACGAAACACGCATCCGGCGGCATACCCGGCTCCAGGTTCACCAGCAGCCGCTGCTTCTCCGCCGCAGGTGCGGCGGCCAAATTCTCCAGGAAACTGCTCTGTTCCACCCGCCGCAGCGCCGGAAACCGGTCCAGCGCGGCAAAGGCGGTTGCCGCCAGATGCGGGCAGTTCACCAGCCGGCAGGTGCAGCGGCTTTCCAGCACCGTTCGCCGCCCTTGCAGCACCGGCGTCATCCGCGCCGTGCGCCGCACGCCCTTGTCATCGACCAGCCCGGTGATGGTATCGCCATCCAGCGACACCTCCACCGCGCCGATCAGCACCAGGCTGCGGCCCCTTGTGAGGGTTTTGGCTTCGAACACACGGCCAAGATCGTCAGCGGAAAACGGAGTCGGCAATCTCGGCGGCTCGCTACTAGGGGCCGGGTGTTCTGCGGCCTATTCGCGTCATCTGCAAGCGAGGAGTGGCACCGACGAGAGCATCTGTAACACAAGAAAAGTCAGGTCTTCTTTTCTGAAGAAAAGAAGCAAAAGACTTTTGACGCGCTGTCGCGGTGTCGCCGGCAGCACACGCAAAGGAGCAAAAGTTTTTTGGTTCTTTTTTTCAAAAAAGAACACTCTTCCCCCTTCGACCTGGACCAATGCTGCACCGCACTGTAGTCCCCGCCCATGAGCCTCTTGATCGTCTCCAGCGTCACCCTGCGCATGGGCGGCCGTACCCTTCTGGAAGGTGCGGACCTCACCGTTGACGCTGGCCGGCGCATCGGCCTGGTGGGCCGCAACGGCGCCGGCAAATCCACGCTGCTGAAAGCCATCGCCGGCGACCTGGCGGTGGATGGCGGGGACATCCGCCTTTCCTCCCGCGCCCGCATGGCCCAGGTGAAGCAGACCGCCCCCTCGGGCCCAGCCTCCCTGCTGGATACCGTGCTGGAAGGCGACCAGGAGCGTCTGCGTCTTCTCGTCGAAGCCGCCGAAGCCGAACGCGGCCATATCCCCCCCGACCGCGTCGCCGCCATCTGGGACCGCCTCAACGCCATCGATGCCGACACCGCCCCTGCCCGGGCCGCCACCATCCTGGCCGGCCTCGGCTTCGATGCCGAGGCCCAGGCGCGCCCGCTGGATGAATTCTCCGGCGGCTGGCGCATGCGCGTGGCGCTGGCCACCGTCCTCTTCTCCAACCCCGACCTGCTGCTGCTGGACGAACCCACCAACCATCTGGATCTGGAAGCGACCCTCTGGCTGGAAAGCTGGCTGGCCAAATTCACCGGCGCGGCCCTCGTGGTCAGCCACGACCAGGGTCTGCTCAACCGCTGCGTGCAGGCCATCGTCCATCTCGACCAACGGCGCCTGAGCATGACCCCCGGCGGCTACAGCGAATTCGTGCGCATCCGCACGGAGCAGGCCATGCAGCAGGCCAAGGCCGCCGTGAAGATCGAAGCGCAGCGCGCCCACATGCAGGCTTTCGTGGATCGCTTCCGCGCCAGCGCCAGCAAGGCGCGCCAGGCGCAAAGCCGCATCCGCGCCCTGGAAAAACTCCCGGTGATCGACAGCGTAATCGAGGAAGCCGCCACCCGCTTCGCCTTCCCCGAGCCAAAACCCCTACCCCCGCCGATCCTCTCGCTCGATGGCGTCTCCGTGGGCTATGGCGAATCGCCGGTGTTGCGCGGCCTGAGCATGAATATCGAAATGGGCGACCGCATCGCCCTGCTCGGCGCCAACGGCAACGGCAAATCCACCTTCGCCAAGCTCCTCGCCGGCCGCCTGCCGCCGATGTCCGGCCAGCTCCGCCGCCCCGGCAAGCTGCGCGTGGGCTATTTCGCCCAGCACCAGGAGGCCGAACTCACGCCCACGGAATCCGCCCTGGATCACATCGCCCGCGCGTTGCCCGATGCCCCCGCCACACTTCAGCGCAGCCAGCTCGCCCGCTTCGGCCTGGACCGTGACCGGGCGCTGACCCCCACGGGCAGCCTCTCCGGCGGCGAACGCGCCCGCCTCCTGCTGGCGCTCGCCACCCGCGACGCCCCCCAGCTTCTGATCCTCGACGAGCCCACCAACCACCTCGACATCGACGCCTGCGATGCGCTGGTGCGCGCTCTGAACGACTTTCCCGGCGCCGTACTGCTGATCACCCACGACCCGCATCTCGTTGAATTGGTCGCCGACCGCCTCTGGATCGTCGATAGCGGCACGATCGCGCCGTATGACGGGGACATGGACGACTACCGCACCCTGCTGCTGAAAAAAACCAAGCCGGCTAAAGGCCCCACCGGCAACAGCCGCAAGGATGAGCGGCGCGCGAGGGCGCTTGCACGGCAGGCCGCGGCCACCTAGGCGCGCCAAGGAAACGTGGCAAGAAGAGAAAGGAAGAATGTTCTTTTTTGAAAAAAAGAACCAAAAAACTTTTACCTATTTGGGTGTCAGATGCCGATGCGGGTCGTTCTACAGACGCGCCAAAACGAACAAAAGTTTTTTGGTTCTTTTTTTCAAAAAAGAACATCCTTCCTTACTCATCCTCATGCGTCCGCCTTACCAGAACCTCCCTTTTCCCCACATGATTCGCCGGGCTCACGATCCCTTCCTTCTCCATCTGCTCGATCAGCTTGGCAGCACGATTATAGCCGATGTTCAAATGCCGCTGGATAAAGCTCGTGCTCGCCTTGCCCTCGCGCGCCACCAAGGCCACCGCCTGGTCGAACAGCCCCTGTTCCCCCTCGCCCGCCGCCGCAATCCCGCTCAGCATCGCCTCGCCGGAGGACCCCTCCTCCATCCCCTCCGTCACCTCATCGAGGTAATCCGGCGCACCCTGCTGCCGCAGGAAGGCCACCGTGTCCTCCACCTCCCGATCCGTCACTAGCGGCCCATGCACGCGCGTAATCCGCCCGCCGCCCACCATATACAGCATGTCGCCATGCCCCAGCAGTTGCTCCGCCCCCTGCTCGCCCAGGATGGTCCGGCTGTCGAACTTGCTGATCACCTGAAAGCTGATCCGCGTTGGGAAATTCGCCTTGATCGTGCCGGTGATCACATCCACCGAAGGCCGCTGTGTGGCCATGATCACATGAATACCCGCTGCCCGCGCCATCTGCGCCAGCCGCTGCACCGCGGCTTCGATATCCTTGCCGGCGACCATCATCAGGTCCGCCATTTCGTCGATCACCACAACAATGAACGGCAGAGCCTCCAAAGTGAGCGGCTGCTCCTCAAACGTCGGCTTGCCCGTCTCCGAATCGAACCCCGTCTGCACCCGCCGGCTGATCACCTCGCCGCGGGCCCGCGCCTCCTCCACACGCTCATTGTAGCCGCCCACATTGCGCACGCCCAACTGGCTCATCGCGCGGTAGCGCCGCTCCATCTCGCGCACCGTCCATTTCAGCGCAGTCACCGCCTTGGCCGGCTCCGTCACCACCGGCGCCATCAGATGCGGAATCCCCTCGTAAACCGAAAGCTCCAGCATCTTCGGATCGATCAGGATCAGCCTGCACTGCTCAGGCGAAAGCCTGAATAGCAGCGACAGGATCATCGCGTTAATGCCCACCGACTTGCCCGATCCGGTCGTGCCCGCGATCAGCAGATGCGGCATGCGCGCCAGATCGCTCACCACCGGCGTGCCCGCGATATCCTTGCCCAGCGCGATCGGCAGCCTTCCCTGATGCCGCGTCCAGGCCTCGCTCTCCAGCAACTCGCTCAGAAACACCGTCTCCCGCCTCACATTCGGCACTTCTATGCCGATCACGCTGCGGCCCGGCACGGTGGCAATGCGAACGGCCAATACCGAAAGGCTGCGCGCCACGTCATCCGCCAGCCCGATCACCCGCGCGCTGCGAATGCCCGGCGCCGGCTCAAGCTCATACAGCGTCACGACAGGACCAGGCCGGATATCCCGAATGGCCCCCTGCACGCCGTAATCGGAGAGCACGGATTCGAGCAGCCGCGCATTGTTCTGCAACGACTCTTCGTCTGGCCCCGCGGCCCCGCGCGGCGGCGGCCGCACCAACAGGCTCACCGGCGGAAAGCGCCAGCCAGCCTCCTGCAACGGCAGGCTCTCCTGCCGCGGCGCCGGCGCGCGGCCACGCTCCGGCATCGCGACGCGAGCGCGGGAAAAACTCTTTGGCGGTGTGCGGTCCGCCGGCTCCATTTGCGGCTCGCGGCGGCCACCGGTCACCTCTCGTGGCAGAGGCGCGGGTGGCGGGGGTTCGGCCGCCTTCGCCTGCTCGCGCCAGACCACCGGCGCATCCGGTTCCGGTCGCTCGGGCGCCTCATCGGGGTCGTGCGGCCGCCGTGCGAACATCCCGGCCACGGCCTGGCTGCCGGCCGTGCCGGCCCGAACGGCCGAGGCCGCGGTCCGGCCGGCCGCACGCCACTCACCCGGGCTCAACCCTAGGCTCGCGGCGCCGAACCCGATGGCGAGAATGGCGGCAGCCAGAAAAACCAGCGCCCCGCCCAGCGGCCCGAGCCCGGTTTCAGCCATCTCCACAAAGGTCACGCAGAGCAGATGGCCGCCGGCGCCGCCCAGGCCGGCGCTCGTCGGCCAGGGCAGACCGCGATAGATCATCGAAAGCGCCGTGGATATCGCCGGCATCGCCAGCAGCGTCGCGATCAGCCGCCATGCCGGATTGCCCATGCCGCGGCGGCTGGCGATGCGCCACGCCCACACGATCATCGCCACCCCCGGCAACATGCCGGAGAGCCCAAACCCCTGAAGGAAGAAATCCGCCAGCACCGATCCCACCGGCCCCGCCAGGTTGGTGGCGTGTTGCGAGGTGGCCGTGTTCAGCGAGGGATCGCGTGGATTATAGGTCGCCAGCGCCACCAGCAGCGCGATGCCCCCCATCGCCATCGCCACGCCGGAAAGTTCGGCCATGCGCCGTCCCACGATCTCGCGTATGGCGGGCGAGGCGAGGCGGCGAGAGGGCAAGCGCCGCTCAGCGGCAGAAGCCATGGGAAAAGCTCCAGGGTGGTTGGGGGCTTCAGACTCGTTCTGAACTCTACCCCACAACCCCCTGGCAAAGATACCGCTTCCGGCTGTCCTGGGTGCGCCCGCCGTCAGGCGTCACCCTGCTGCCACGCCCTACTGATCGACCTTCTCGCCTCCGTCGTCGTCCGTATTCTTCTTCTTCTTCGCCTTGGTTTCCACGATGGTCCAGATCACATCGTAATGTCCCGGCGAGATCTGCTTGTTTTCGCCGGTGATATTTACGCTGATCGGCAGTTTGGAGTCCTTGTAGGCCTTCAGCACAGCCTGTTCCGCCGCCAGAATTTGCTCGCTGCTCACATTCTGCCCCGGCGTCAGCCCGCTCGCCGCCAGCAGCTTGTCACTCGGGATGGATTTGTTGCCGACAAATATTTCGTCATGGAGCTTGGCCGCCACATGCGTCACCACCGGAGCCTGGGCGCCCTGGTCATCCAGCGCGAAGGTCACCACGATATGCTTGTTGGGCGTGGCCGCCATGGAGGTCTTGATCCCGCCCACCACGTTGTTGGCGCTCAGCACCTTGGTGATGGCGTCCTGGTCGGCGATGATATCCGCCGTGGTCACGCGGCTGCCGGCGTGTTCCTGGATCGCCGCATAAAGCTTCTCCACCGGCACGGTCTTGCTGCCGGCGATGATCACCTTGTCCACTGTATAGGTGGTATCCGCCCACGCCGCTGGCGCCACGGCCATTGCACCACCCAGCAAAACCGCCATTTTCGCGTATCGCATGCTCTTTTGGTCCTTCCCTGAGGATGCCGCCTCCATGGCACAAGGAGACGGCAGGTCAACCCAACGCGCGCCCAAACAGACAAAAGTTTTTTGCTTCTTTTTTTCAAAAAAGAAGAAATTCCGTCTTTTCTGAAGAAAAGAAGCCAAAGACTTTTACCCCAAAGCGTGCAGCAGCACCGCGGCTGCCTGGGCGACGTTGAGGCTTTGCACAAGCCCGCTGCCGGCGATGCGCACTTCGCGGCGGCAGGCGGCCAATACGTCGGCGGATACGCCGTGCTCCTCGCCGCCCAGCACCAGGGCCACCGGGCGGTCGCGCGGCATGTCGCCCAGCGCCATTGCCCCCGGCCGGAGCGTCGCCGCCACGGTGCGATACATCGGCCCCAGCGCCCGCAGCAGCGCCGGCAGGTCCCGCGTGCGATACAGCGCCAGGTACTCCAGCGCCCCCTCCGCGGTGCGGTAGGCCGCATCGGAGGGCAGCGCGGCACCCGGCACATGATGGATCAGCAGCGATTTCACGCCGAAAAACGCGGCACTGCGGGCAATCGCCCCCAGATTATGCGGGTTACCGATCCCATCCAGCACCACCAGCAGTTTTTCGCGCGGCGGGCTTTCCGGCTCCATGACCGGCACCACCCGCGCCCTGGCCACCGCGGCAATCCCACCGTGATGCGTTGTACCCGCGGCGCGGCCCATCTCGTCCGCCGGCAGCATCCGGTACGGCGCGCGCCGCTTGGCCAACTCGGCGCAGAACGGCCCCGCGAAAGGCCGCATCGCCTCGGTGTAGAAAAGGCGCAGCACCGCCTCCGGCCGCCGCTTGAACAGCGCGGCCACCGCATTGGCGCCGCAGATCGTATCCGTCTGCATCCCCAGCGCCTTCCGCCCCGCCAGCCCGGCTGTCAATGTGCCGCCATGCTGCCCATCCTCTTTCAGAACGACCAGTTTGTCGTCATCGACAAGCCGGCCGGCCTGCCCGTGCACCCCGGCCCGCGCGGCGGCCCCTCCGTAGAAGACATCTTCCCGCAGATCAGCCGCCGCCGCACCGGCCCCTGGCTGGCCCACCGCATTGATGCCGATACCGCCGGCTGCCTGGTGATTGCCCTGCGCCGCGCGGCACTTCTGGCTGCCCAGGCCGAATTTGCCGCCGGCCGCGCCGAAAAAACCTATTGGGCCGTCGTGCACGGCCGCCCCGCCGCCGACACCGGCACCATCACCGACCCGCTCGCCAAACGCACTACCCGCGCCGGCTGGCGCATGGTCACCGATCCCGCCGGCCAGCCCGCCTCCACCACCTGGCGCGTGCTCGCGCATCGGGATGGCCACTCCTGGCTGGAACTGCGCCCCCACACCGGCCGCACCCACCAGGTGCGCGTCCACTGCGCCGCCCTCGGCTGCCCCCTTCTCGGCGACCCCATCTACGGCGCCGGCGACGGCCCGCTTCAGTTGCTGGCCCGCGCCATCACGCTGAAGCTCGATCCTCCGCTGACAGCCATCGCCGACCCGCCCGCGCATATGCGCAAGATGCCGGCCCCCTGACGTGGCAACGCTCGTCTGTGAAGCTCCGCTCTCGGCGCTATCTCTTTGTGTTCACCTTCGGCGTCTTCGCTAAATCCTTGGATATGACCTGGCGAATCATGCCGGCAGTTTTTTCGGGAGAAAGAATGTCATCAGCATATCCGCTGCCGATCGCGCTCGCGGGCATGTCCGGCTCCCGGGCCGTACCACTCTTTGCGCTATCGTCACGCCGCCGACATTCATCTTCCCCACGTCCATCGCCAGCACACTGCAACCCGACGAGCCGACCCTTTGAAAAGACGCAGTTTTCAAAGTATTTCCATAATTCGAGACTACTGGACTCGTCAGCCGGGCTGATGTTTCGTCTCAAAATCGGGCCGAAGTGGCTGGTCAAGGTGCCGGATCCGCACTAAACCCATGCCAGTACGGGCGGCCACGCACGTCAAGACGCGCCAATCCACAACAGGGGCCTAAATTTGCCTGGTAAACGAAGGGCTCCAATGGTCTGGCGGACCGATCATCTCCGCCTCGCCGTCGATGCCGCCTGCGTGGCACTATGGTCCTGGAATGTCGACAGCAATCTTCTCTCGATGGACAAGCGGGCCTTCGACCTCTGGGGCTTGTCATGGGCCGACAAAGTCGCGTTCGAGGAACTCTCCACCCATATCCACCCAGCCGATCAGGATCGCGTGCGCGCGGCATTCTCCGCCACACGCTCGGTCGCCGGCGCCTATGAGATCGACTTCCGCATCATGCTTGGCGAGGACGTGCGCTGGATCTCCGCCAGGGGGCGCGGCGCGGATGAGGGCATCGTCGATCGTGTGATGTTCGGCATCTTCCTGGATGTCACCGGCCGCAAACAGGCCGAGGAAGGCAATGAACTGCTCGCCGGCGAAATGAGCCATCGCGTCAAGAACCTGCTGGCGATCGCCACCGGCCTCACGCGCATCACCTCGCGCTCGGCCGGCTCGATCCCCGAGATGACCAACGAACTCACCCTGCGGCTGACATCGCTGGGCCGGGCCCACGATCTCATTCGCCCGCTGCCTGGCTCCGAGGGCAAGGCGGCCCTGCTGGGGGATCTGCTGGCGGTGCTGTTGCAACCATACGACGAAACCGCGGCCTTCTGCGGGCGCATTCGCGTGGCCGTGCCGCGGATGGGGGTCGGCGAAAAGACCGCAACCACGCTGGCCTTGGTCTTCCATGAACTCGCGACCAACTCGCTCAAGCACGGCGCACTATCGACGGATTCCGGCGCCCTCGATATCTCCAACCAGCATGACGAACACGATCTCGTATTGATCTGGGCCGAGACCGGCGGCCCGAGCATCGCGCAAACGCCAGAAATGAATGGCTTCGGCAGCAAAATGATTGCCCGCAGCCTGTCGCAGCAACTCCACGGCACCATCGAATACGACTGGCAAAAAACCGGCCTCGTCGTCACGCTACGGATGCGCCGTGACCGACTGGCGATGTGAGTCAGCGCCGTAGGGTGGGCGGGTGCGCCGTAGTCTGCGGTAGCCTGGGTGAAACCCAGGGTTTCACCCAGGCTACGCTTGCTGCCAGCCGAGAAAGCCATTGCAAAAATATGTCGAAAAACTATTGCCTAAGGTGCGATATGATTTTATGCACGGATCAACGCCGCTGAGCGCAGCACGCACTTCGTTACCACCAGAAAGCAGTTGCTCATGAACAAGCTCACAGCCGCCGCTATTTTCCTGCTGCTGGCCGGCGCCGCAAAAGCCCAACCGCTCGACGTCGATTTCTCGATTTTTGACTCCAATGGGAACGGCACACTTACGGGTGAGCTCGTGTTCGCAAACTCCGGGACTGACGTGCAGGCCGAAGCCGCCTACATCTATACCGCGCCGGCAAGCTTCATTTCTCAAACCGATCTACCGATCTCCTTCACACAGGCGAACATTGGGGGCTACAACTCATTCGACATTTCTGCATCGGGCATTATCTCATCGGCACTTTTCGGAGCGGCAAATTCTGAAATAGAGCTCGCTTTCAATAGCTCTGTGGGCTACTACGAGGCTATTAATCTTTCTGATCACGTCATAGCTAACAACACAATCTCAACCTCCCTGGTCACCGTGCCAGAGCCCTCTTCCGTGGCCATTCTCGGCGCCGCGATGCTTGGCCTTGCCATGCTCCGCCGTCGCCTGCAGGCGTAGTGGTATTTGTGGCAATGCCTGCTTTTGCATTGCGCCTTCTGACACGACTGAGCCGATAGATACCATCCTCGTAGGGTGGTCTGCACGGTGGGCTTAAGCCCACCAACCCCGGTTCGAACCGCCCCCAAACGAGTTACCATCCAGCCCCGGATGATAACTCCCCGCCACACACCTCTGCGCGTCTTAAAACCAACCCCAAATCCGGCCAGACAGAAAGAGTCTTCTTTCTTGAAAGAAAGAAGCAAAGAACTTTTACTTATTTTACCCTAACAAAAACCACAGCCGGAACAACTGCGTCTCGGCCCAGCTCTGCCGCTTCAGCCCCGGATGCGCCAGCGCCCGCAGCCGCCGGCTCCAGCCATCGTGCAGCCCAGCGGATATCAACCCCAGCGCATCGCGCGCCGGCGGTGAAAGCACACCCTGCTCGGCCTCCAGCGCCGCCATATGCCCCCGGAACGTCCGCATGAACACATGCGGCCCCCGCCGCAACGCCGCCCAGATCCGGCGCCTGCGAGACAAAGGAACCCCCACCGCATTGCGCGCATGCTGCCGGTACATCACCGTCGGCTCATCATCGAACACCACCGTCCCGCCGGAAGCCGACACCAGCAGATACGCCCACCAGTCATGCAGCGTATCCGCCGGCTCCCGCGCCTCCGCGATCAACGAGGCCGCCTGCGGGTTCAGCATCACCGTGCAGCCCGTCGCCACATTCTGCGTCATCGATTGCGGAAAACCCGGCCGCCCCAGCACCGGCGCACTCAGCCGGATCGGCGTCAGATCCGCCGCCACCAGAAGCTGCCTGGCACAATAAAGCCCCGGCACATCCGCAGGGATGTCCCCCAAAGCCGCCACCCCCCGCGCCAGCTTCTCCGGCAGCCACACATCGTCCTGATCCGCGAACGCCACAATCCGGTCGCGCGGCGCCCGCCGCAGCAACCCCAAAAAACTCGCGGTGATGCCCACATGCCCGGCATTGTCGTTCAGATCCACCACCCGCCCGCGTCCTGCCCCGGTGGCGAAATCCCGCATCATCTCCGGCGTCCGATCGCAAGATCCATCGTCGCGCCAATAGATCTGCCAGTCCCGGTGCGATTGCGCGAGCAGGCTATTCAGTTGCTCGGCCAGAAACGGCGCTCCGTCACGCGTCGAGAGCAGGATCGCCACGCGGCCGGGTGTTTCCAGATGCCCCACTAACCCGGCACCTTCCGCTGAAGGCCCGCATCGCAGCAGATCGCTGCCACGGCCGCGGCCAGGCTGGGCCGCCAAGGCGGCAGGCGCACACCAAAAGCCTCCGCCAGCTTGCCGCAATCCAGCCGCGAATCCGGCGGCCGCCGTGCCGGGGTCGGCCAGTCGGCCGTCGCAATGGGATCCACCGGCGGCTGAGTCCAGCCATACGCGCCCGCTTCCTCGAAGATGGCGGTCGCCAAACCGTGCCACGTCGTCTCGCCCGATCCGGCCGCGTGATAGATGCCGCCGGGCGCCGCACCACCTTCCAGCATCCTATCCGCCACAGCCAGCGCTGCCGCTGCCAGGTCGTCGGCATTGGTCGGGCAGCCCTTCTGGTCCGCCACCACCCGCAGCCGCGGCGCACGCTTGGCCGCGTTCAGCATCGTCAACACAAAATTCTTGCCCGCCCGTGCATACACCCAGGATGTGCGCAGGATCACGGCACCCGGATAAGCCGCCAGCACCGCATGCTCCCCAGCCAGTTTCGTTGCGCCATAAACGCCGGTCGGGCTGGTCGGATCGTTCTCGGTATACGCGGCGCCCTTCAGCCCATCGAACACGTAATCAGTGGAGACATGGATCAGCCCGGCCCCGGCCTCCCGGCAGGCTTTCGCCAGCAGGCCCGGCCCAGTGTCATTGGCGCGCCTCGCCGCCTCAGGCTCTGATTCCGCCGCATCCACCGCAGTCCACGCCGCCGCATTGATCACCAGCGCAGGCCGCACCCGCTCCACCGCCGCCGCGATCGTCTCTGGCCGGTCGAAATCGAAATCCGGGCGGCCAACCCGCACCACCTGCTCACCCCGCGCACGAACCAGCGCCGTGGCCAGTTGCCCGGCACCGCCCGTCACGAGGATTCGGGCCGTCACGCCACGAACCAATCCGCGGCCGCTTCCCATCCGGGAAGCACACGGTCCTTGTCGGAAAGCACCGCCGCCTCCGGCGCCACCGGCCATGGCAGCGCCAGCGCCGGATCGCTCCAGTGCACCCCGCGCTCCGCGCCGCGGTCATACAGCGCCGTCACCTTGTAAATCACCTCGGTATCCGGCTCGATGGTGCAGAACCCGTGCAGAAAACCCGGTGGCACCCAAAGCTGGCTGCCATTCTCCGCCGAAAGCACCGCGGCCACGTGTTGCCCGTAACTGGGCGACCCCACGCGCGCATCCACCGCCACATCCCAGATCGCGCCCCGGATCACCCGCACCAGCTTGCCCTGAACCGCGGGCGCCACCTGGCAATGCAGGCCCCGTATCGTGCCGGCCGCCCGTGAGAAACTCTGGTTGTCCTGCACGAAGGGCGCGGTGACCCCGGCCTCGGCCAGGCGCGGCGCGGAATAGGTCTCCGAGAAATAGCCCCGGTCATCGCCGTAGCGGGCCGGCGTGATCAGCAATACCTCGGGAATGGCCAGCTGCGCGATCTTCACCGCAGTTCCTCCGCCTGAAACTGTCATCATGCCGCAACGCAACACCGCGCTACAGACACGATAATGGGCAAAACACCAAATCGTTACGCCGTCATAGGCCTGGCCGCACCCGCGGCCGGAACACCAGAGCGAACGTTACGCGTGCACACCATTGGCAACATCGCGCAACAGGCGTCCGAGTTCCGTCTTGCCCAGGCGACGCGCATGGACATGCAGCATATCTGCATCAATGAACCCCATCCGGTAGGCCACCTCCTCCGGGCAGCCCACCAGCATCCCCTGCCGGGTCTGGATGGTCTGCACGAAGCTGGCCGCCTGCAACAGGCTATCCGGCGTGCCGGCATCCAGCCACGCGCAGCCGCGCCCCAGCCGCTCCACGTGCAGCGACCCCTCATCCAGATACATCCGGTTCAGATCGGTGATCTCCAGCTCGCCCCGCGGCGAGGGTTTTACCGCGCGGGCAAACTCCGTCACCCGCGCGTCATAGAAATAAAGGCCCGTCACCGCCCAGGGGCTGGGGGGCACCTGCGGCTTCTCGACGATATCCACCACCTCCCCGGCCTCGCCGAACGCCACCACGCCATAGCGTTCCGGATCGCGCACCTGATAGGCGAACACGGTGGCCCCATCGGGCCGCACCGCCGCCGCGCGGAAAACCGCCGAGAGGTCCTCGCCGAAGATCAGGTTATCGCCCAGCACCAGCGCACAGGGCTGGCCGGCCAGCCACTCATCCCCGATCAGGAATGCCTGGGCGATCCCCTCCGGCCGCGGCTGTTCGGCATAGGTGAATTTCAGCCCCAGCGAATGCCCATCCCCCAGCAGGCGGCGGAACTGCGGCAGGTCCGCCGGCGTGGAAATGATCAGGATGTCCCGAATGCCGGCCAGCATCAGCACGGTCAGCGGATAATAGATCATCGGCTTGTCGTACACCGGCAGCAACTGCTTCGACGATGCCAGCGTGATCGGATGCAGCCGCGTGCCCGATCCGCCCGCCAGCACAATGCCCTTCATGTTCATGCCTACTACCCCCACCGATGATCTTCAGAGTTCGCCCAAACTCTTTAGACAAAACAAAGCTTAACGATTTTATTTTTCGAAAAAAAGAACTAAAGAACCGCCGTCGTTACTCCAGGCGCTGCGAAAGGTCTCGATTGCCCGGCAAGCGCAACGGAACAAAAGTTTTTTGCTTCTTTTTTTCAAAAAAGAAGATCTTTCTTCCCGTCCCCACGCTCTTCACGCCGCATTGGCATGCCCCAACCGCTGCCCCGCATAGCGCCCCGCGCGAATAGCCTCCCACCAGGGACGGTGGTCGAGATACCAGCCGATGGTGCGGCGCAGGCCGCGGCCAAAATCATGCGCCGCCGTCCAGCCCAGGGCACCCTCGGCATAGCCCGGGTCGATCTCGTAGCGGAAATCATGGCCAGGCCGATCGGTCACGAACGTGATCAGCCGCTCTCGCGCGCCGCCCGGATCGGGGATCAGCTCGTCCAATACCCCGCAAATCGACTTCACCACATCGATATTGCGCTGCGGCTGACGCGCCCCGATGGCATATGTCTCCCCGGGCACGCCCCGCTCCAGCACGCCCAGCAGGGCCCCGGCATGATCGTCCACATACAGCCAGTCCCGCTGGTTGGATCCGTCGCCATAGACGGGCAGCTTCAGGCCCGCGAGCGCATTGAGGATAATCAGCGGGATCAGCTTTTCCGGAAACTGCCACGGCCCATAGTTATTGGTGGTGTTGCTCACGATCACCGGCAGCCCATACGTATGCATCCACGCCCGCGCAAGATGGTCGGATGCTGCCTTACTCGCCGAATACGGGCTGCGCGGATCATAGGGCGTGCTCTCCGTAAACGGTGGATCACCGGGCCCCAGCGCGCCGAACACCTCATCTGTCGAAACATGGTGGAAGCGGAATTTTCCCCGCGCCTCGCCCGAAAGGCCGCTCCAATAGGCGCGGGCGGCTTCCAGCAGGGTGAAACTCCCCACGACATTGGTGCGGATAAAATCGCCCGGGCCATCGATGGACCGGTCAACATGGCTTTCGGCTGCCAGGTGCATCACCGCATCGGGCGCGGTGTCGGTGAAAACCCGCCGCATCACATCCGCGTCCGCGATATCCGCCCGCACCAGCCGGTGCCGCGGATGGCCATCCCCCTCTTCCAGCGCATCCAGGGAGGCGGCATAGGTCATCTTGTCGACGTTGACGATGGTGTGCTCGGTGGTGCGCAGAACATGCCTGACCACGGCGGACCCGATGAAGCCACAGCCGCCCGTCAGGAGTAACCGCATGAAGTTGCCCTCACCACAATGTTATGCTCCGTCTATGCACCGCGCCCGATCCGGGATTCAAGTGCAACCTGCGATCGTCCTGATCCGGATTTGCACGCGTCTGCCTTGCCCTGCATGGCTTTGGCCGACTCCAGTGAACGAGTGAGCCTCCCGTCTGATGAAACGACCCGCCGGCTCACACGCATTCCAGCTCAGGCTTCTGGCGGACGGAAAAATCGAAGGCGTGCTCCACGATGCCCCAAGCGGTAGCCCAACAACCAGTGTGGCGATCGTTCTGGACGGCGTAGCCCATGGCACCGCCGTGCTCCAGCCAGGCCCGCGCGGCACGCGGCACTTCACGACCGTTCTGCCCCGGCATCTGCTCTTCGCGGAGCTGGACGTGCTGGCACTGCCGGCCGGCCACAGCCTGCTGGGCCTGCCCCGCAGCCTGGCCGATGCCTACAACCTGGTCATCCGGGCCGCTGAACTCGATACAGCCACGATCTGCGGACATTTCACCGCATCCCCCTTCCTTGGCCCGGAAATAGGTATCGAATGGTGCGACGGGCTGGCCATTTACGCCCGGTCCGTGGCGGTGCGCGATGGCAACGCGCCACCCTCATGGCATTTCCGCATGCCGGTCCATACCCTGCTTCGGCCGCACGAGACATTGTCATTGCACCCCAGGATTGGCGGCCTGCATCTGCCCGGCCCGCTTCTGGACGTGACACCCCATGCTCTCGGCTTTCTCGGCTGTCTGGACACGGCGAGCCCGCATCATGCCGAGGGCTGGGCGATCGACCTGCGCGCGCCCGGCCGGCGCGTGCAGTTGGAGGTTCTGGTCGATGCGCAGGTGGTGGCAACCCCCATCGCCGACCAGCCCCGCCCGGATATCGCAGCACTCGGCCTCAGCGACGGCCAGTGCGGCTTCACGGTGGAACTGCCCAAGCACCCCAACCCAGCGTCCCGCCGCCACATCGCCGTGCGCCTTGCCGGCCCCGGCATGGCGCTGGCCGGCAGCCCGCTGATAATCGATCCCGTGCCCGGCCTGTCCGGCTGTTTCGATACCATCCATGGCATGTCCGCGCATGGCTGGGCGCTGAACCGTGCCCGCCCGGATGTGCCGGTGGAGGTGGAGGTGGTGGGTCCAGGCGGCGAGATTCTGGGTGCGGCGCCCGCCAACCAGTTCCGCGGTGACCTTCTCGATGCCGGCCTCAATGGCGGCCATTGCGCCTTCAAGATCGACATCTCGGCCCATTTCGACCGGCTGATGGATCAGGACCTGTTGGTGCGCATCGCCGGCACCAACCAGATCCTGCCCGGCTCCCCGCAGCGCATTTCCACCAACCCCAACATCCGCCGCCTGCGACAGCGCCGCCAGGGCATGCGCCCCGGCGTGCTGCCCAGGCTGCGCCGCGCCCTGAACCACCGCGCGGGCACCGCCGGCATCACTTTCATCATGCCGGTACACGATACCCCCCGCGCCTGGCTGATCGAGGCGCTGGAAAGCGTGCGCGCCCAGTTCTGCGATGCATGGGAGCTGATCTGCATCGACGATGCCTCCACCGCGCCGCACGTGCCCGAAATCCTGGCCGGCTACGCGGCCCGCGAACCGCGCGTGCGCGTGCTGCGGTCGCCGCAGAACGTGGGAATCGCGCGTGCCGTCAACTTTGGCTTGCGCGCAGCAAAGTATCCTTACGTCGCGTTCATGGATCACGACGACCGGCTGGAGCCGGACGCCGCCTGGCAACTGATCCGCGCCGCCCGAGAGACCGACGCCGACCTGCTCTACAGCGACGAGGCGCAAACCGCCGAAAATATCGACGCGATCACCGAACTCCGCCTGCGCCCCGCCTTCAGCCACGACTACTATCTCAGCCACCCCTATTTCGTGCACATCGTCTGCGCCCGCACCGACATCGCCCGCCGCATCGGCGGCTGGGACGAAACCTTGGCCATTTCCGCCGACGTGGATTTCGTACTGCGCATGATCGAGGCCGCGCGCATCGTCACCCACGTCCCGGCTGTCCTCTACCGCTGGCGCACCCATGGCGGCAGCACCGGCCACGCCAAGCAGGATCAGGTGATGGCGGCTACCATCGGCGCGCTGCAGCGCCACCTGGACCGGCTGCACACCGGCGCGATCGTCAGCGCCGGCGTCTGGTTCAACCAGTTCCGCATCGACTGGCCGGCCAGCGACGGCCTGATCCTGGTCGTCATCCCCACCAAAAACCGCGTGGAACTGCTGCGCACCGCCGTGGAGTCGATCGAGCGCACCGCCTCACCAGGCACCTACCGGCTCGTGGTGATCGACCATGCCTCGGACGATCCGGCAACGCGCGCCTATCTGGCGGTGATCGCCGGGCGCCATATCGTGATGCCTTACGACGGCGTCTTCAATTTTTCCCGCATGAACAATCTCGCCGTCGCCCGGCACGGGGAAGGCGCCGACTTCGTGCTGTTCCTCAACAACGATATCGAAGCCACGCAAGATGGCTGGCTGGACCGGATGCGCCGCCTGGCCAATCGCCCGGATGTGGGCGCCGTGGGCGCGTTGCTGATGTATGCCGACAAGACGGTGCAACACGCCGGCGTCGTGATGGGCTTCAACGATTCAGCCGATCACGCCTTGAAATTCCAGAACGTGTATCTGAATGCCGAGGGGCGCCGTAATCTCGGCTATAATTGTGCCCTCACCTCCACGCGGGATTATTCCGCCGTCACCGCCGCCTGCCTGATGCTGAAGCGCGCGGTGTTCGACCAGGTGGGCGGCTTCGACGAGGATTTTGGAATTGGCTTCAACGACACCGATCTCTGCATGCGTATCCGGCAAGCCGGCTTTCGGATCCTCTATGATGGAACAACGGTGCTCTACCATTACGAATCCGCCACGCGCAGCCAGACCAAGCAGGTGTTCCACCCCGCGGATACCCTGCTGATGATCACCCGCTGGGGCGAAGCCCTGCGCGCCGGCGATCCCTTCTACAACCCCAACCTCAGCCTCAAAACGCAGGACCACGTGCCCCGCGAGGACAAGACGTGCCGGGTGATCAATAGGCCCAGAGCGACGCGGTTGGAACTCAGCAAACTAAAAAGAAAGTAAGGTCTTCTTTTTTGAAAAAAAGAAGCAAAAAACTTTTAGCTCTGGCGTACGCTGCCGGAGAGTCCGCGACAGCGCACCAAAAGTTTTTTGCTTCTTTTTTTCAAAAAAGAAGACCTTTCCTTGCCTCCCTCCCCATGGCAGGAACCCCCATGCCCGCCATCCACCCCATCCCCAAAAACATCTTCGCCGGCGGCCAGCACGACCGGATGGACGCGCAGCGCAAGAACGCCGCCTGGATCGATGAACAGCTGGCTGCCCCCACCGCCCAATTCGTGCCCGTGTGGCGCACCCGCAGCTTGATTGCCGGCACGCCGGCGGATGCGCCCGTTCCCGCCTTCCTGCCCCCGGAGCTAGCTCGTGGCTACCTGGCCCGCATGCCCTGGGCCCTGCTCGGCACCAGCGACGGCCGCACGCTGTTCGCCCTCGATCTCAGCAGCCTGGACGACCCTTTGCCCGAGGGCTTCCCTGGCCGGTTCGAGGATCTGCGCCGCCTCGGCACGCTCCTGCCGGAGGCCGACGCGGCGTTGCTGGCCCATGCGCGGGGGCTTATGCACTGGCGCACACGCCACCGCTTCTGTGGCGTCTGCGGCGCCGCCTGCACAGTTGAGCAAGCGGGCCATGTGATGGCCTGCACCGGCTGCGGCACCCATCATTTCCCGCGCACCGACCCGGCCGTGATCATGCTGGTCACGCATAACGACCGCGCCCTGCTCGGCCAGCCGGCGCGTTTCCGCGAAATGCGCGTCTTCACCACGCTCGCCGGCTTCGTCGAACCTGGCGAGTCGCTGGAGGAAGCGGTCGCCCGCGAGGTATTCGAGGAATCCGGCATCCGTGTCGCCAACGTGCGTTACCACAGCAGCCAGCCCTGGCCCTTCCCCGCCAGCATCATGCTCGGCTTCACCGCCGACGCGCTGACCACCCAGATCACCATGGATCCCGAGGAATTGCTCGCCTGCGGCTGGTTTACCCGCGACGAGCTCCGCACCCCCGACAACTTCGTTCTCCCTCCCCCGATGTCCATCGCGCGCCGTCTCATCGAAGATTGGCTAAACACCTCCTCGTAGGGTGCCGGCAGTCCACCTGCATACCGCGCCGGCCCGCCAAGAAGAAAAAGCGCGGTGAATCTTCCTCGTGCTGTTCTTCGTGTCTTCGTGGTTATTCTTCTTCTCGGGCCGGAATCGTCGTGGTGCACCAGCGCATCAGCGTTTCACTTGCCAATAGCTTTCACGCATACGCATACGGCCCACCCTTCGCCAGCGCCGCCTTATACGCCGCCCGCGCATGAATTCGCGCAAGCCACGCACCAAGCCGCGGATACGCCCCCAGCCCAATCCGGCTGCTCGCGGCCTCCACCGGAAAACTCATCATCACATCGGCCGCGGTAAACGCATCGCCTGCGAACCAGCCGCCCTGCCCGAGTTCCGCCTCCATCAAGGCAAGCTGGGCTTGGATCATTGGCCCGAGATAGCTCTTCTGCACCGCCCCCCCGATCATCCGCCCGACCGGCCTGATCAACGCCGGCATGCGCTTGGGCATTTCTGCGAACAGCAGCGTCATCACCAGGGGCGGCATCGCCGAGCCTTCCGCGAAATGCAGCCAGTACGTATAGCGCAACCGCTCCGCACTACCCGCCGCCGGGATCAGCCGGCCCTCCCCCACGGTGTCGAGGATATAGTCCACAATCGCGCCGGTCTCCGCGATGGTGTGGCTGCCATCGGTAATCACCGGGGATTTGCCCAAGGGGTGCACGGCGCGCAATTCCGGCGGCGCCAGCATGGTCTTGGCGTCACGCTCATAGCGCTTCACCTCGTAAGGAACGCTCAATTCCTCCAGCAGCCACAGCACACGCTGCGAGCGCGAATTATTCAGATGATGAACCGTGATCATGTCGCATGTCACTCCCTTGTGCCACCTGCCTCGCATGCCCGCGCCGCCGCTTCAAGCGCCGCGCCTATCAACTGTAGCCCGCATCGCTCTTGGGCGATGCGGAGCCGCGCTCCCGGCAACCGTGGGATGGGTGAACCCATGGCGCCCCTCTCCCACAATCCCGATACGCCAGACTACCGTGACAATTCCTTCGTCATGTCATCCAGCCCCGCGAGCGTCATCGGAAACATCCGATGCCCCATCAAATCCCGCAGCAGCAAAATCGATTGCGTATACCCCCAATAATCCTCCCGCGCAGGGTTCAACCACGCCGCACGCCGGAAATGGCCTGTCAGCCGCTCGATCCACACCCGGCCGGCTTCCGCGTTCCAATGTTCCACGCTGCCGCCGGGCTGGATGATTTCATACGGGCTCATCGTTGCGTCACCCACAAAGATCAGCCGGTAATCGCTGCCATAGGTGCGCATCAGCTCCCAGGTGGAGAGCGATGTTTCGTCGCGGCGCCGGTTCTCGCGCCACACGCGTTCATAAACGCAGTTGTGGAAATAGAAATGCTCCAGATGCTTGAACTCCGTGCGCACCGCGGAGAACAGCTCCTGCGAAATACGCACATGATCATCCATGGACCCGCCGATATCCAGCAGCAGCAGGATCTTCACGGCATTATGCCGCTCCGGCACCATCTTCAAATCGAGCGACCCGGCATTGCTCGCCGTCGCGTGGATCGTGCCCGGCAGATCGAGCTCCGTCGCGGCACCCTGCCGGGCAAAACGGCGCAGCCTGCGCAGGGCAAGTTTCATGGTGCGCGTACCGATTTCCGTATCGCCATCAAGATCGCGAAATTCCCGCTTGTCCCACACTTTCACCGCGCGCCGATGGCGGGATTCCGCCTGGCCGATGCGAACCCCTTCCGGGTTGTAGCCATAAGCGCCGAACGGCGATGTGCCGCCCGTGCCAATCCACGTGTTTCCGCCCTGATGGCGCTCCCTCTGCTCGGCCAGGCGCTGCCGCAGCGTCTCCATCAGCTTTTCAAATCCGCCCAGGGCCTCGATCGCCGCCATCTCCTCCGGCGTAAGGGTCTTTTCGGCGATCTTGCGCAGCCACGCCTCGGGAATCTCGGTCGCCATATCGCCGGGCGGCGCCTCCAGCCCCTTGAACACCGTGGCGAACACCCGATCGAACCGGTCGAGATGGCGTTCATCCTTCACCAGCGTGGCCCGGCTGAGGAAATAAAAATCCTCGATACTGTACTCGGCCACGCCCTGCTTCATCGCACCGATCAGCGTCAGATGCTCGGTAATGGAAACCGGCAAGCCCGCGCTGCGGAGCTGCTCGATGAAACTAGAAAACATCGTTTGCCCCAAGCAGAAAAGAGAAGGACTTCTTTTTTGAAAAAAAGAAGCAAAAAACTTTTGGTACTTTAGACGCGCGGCGGGGCAGACACCCGACTCAAAAAGGCAAAAGTTTTTTGGTTCTTTTTTTCAAAAAAGAACATTCTTTCTACTCCCGCCGCGCCATAAACGCCAACCGCTCGAACAAATGCACATCCTGCTCGTTCTTCAGCAGCGCACCATGCAACGGCGGAATCACCACGCTCTTTTCACGCGTGCGCAGCGCCTCGGGCGGCATGTCCTCGATCATCAGCAGCTTTAGCCAATCAAGCAGCTCACTCGTCGCCGGCTTCTTCTTCAGCCCCGGCAAATCACGCAGCTTGAAAAATACGCTCAACGCCTCTCGCGCCAGCTCCTGCTTGATGTCCGGGTAATGGGATTGAACAATACGCTCCATCGTCTCCCGATCCGGAAACCGGATATAATGGAAAAAACACCGGCGCAGAAACGCGTCCGGCAATTCCTTCTCGTTGTTCGATGTAATGATAACCACAGGCCGCTGCTTCGCGCGGATCGTCTGCCGCGTCTCATACACAAAAAACTGCATGCGATCGAGTTCCAGCAGCAAATCGTTGGGGAATTCGATATCCGCCTTGTCGATCTCGTCGATCAGCACAACACTTTGCCGATCCGCCTCAAACGCCTCCCACAATTTGCCGCGCACGATGTAGTTGCCGATATCATGCACCCGCGCATCGCCCAACTGACCATCGCGCAGGCGGGAAACAGCATCGTATTCATACAGGCCCTGCTGCGCCTTCGTCGTGCTCTTCACATGCCACTCGATCAGCGGCAAACCAAGGGCGGCCGCCACCTCATGGGCCAGCACCGTCTTGCCCGTGCCAGGCTCCCCTTTCACCAGAAGCGGCCGCTGCAACGCCACCGCGGCGTTCACCGCCACCTCCAGGTCGCGCGATGCGATATAAGTGCGGGTGCTCTTGAACGCGGCCATGGTGCAACTCCTCGGGTCGAACCGGGAGTAAAGCAGGCGGAAATCAAAGTCTAAGGTAAAGGAAGGAAGGCCTTCTTTTTTGAAAAAAAGAAGCAAAAAACTTTTACTTTTGGATTTTCGGCGGCAACGCCCACCACCCGCGGTGCGGGGGCCAACGCCCGGCTGGTGCCCACCTCTGCGGGGTGGACGAAGCCAGCTTCGCACGGTCCCGGGCCCGACGAGATCGTCCGAGTCTATCAATACGTCAGAATAGAGCCACCACTACCGTCCGACGCGAGGTGAAAGTTCGCGATCGTAAAGGTGCCGGCAAGATTGAAACTGGTGGAATGGGCGCCGCTGGAAACCTTTATCACCGTCAGGCCCGAGGCATGGGTCACGCTCAGCGAGGCGCCCGTCGAAGATAGATCGGTGATGTCCACACTGTCGGCAGCCGACCAGTTGCCGACATGGGCACCATTGATGTGGGCGGAGGTGCCCGTGAAAATGTCTCCGGTGGGTGAGGCCCAGAGCAACATCCCCCCTTCAGGCACGGCCACCACCGCGGGCGCATCACCCCCCTGCGAACCCGATCCGCCCGCCGGCGGCGTGATGGTAAGCAACGATCCGCCATGGCCGTCCGGCTCCTCGGCGATCGCGCCTGTCACGGCTGTCGTGGTCTTCAGCCAGTAGACCGTACCGGCGAGATTGACGGCGAGGGTACCATTCGCGATGCCGATGCCGGCGAGTTTGTCGCCGGCGATATCTATCGTCTCGCCGGCCGTGATGCCGCTGATCTTGCCCGAAAATCCGCTGAGGTCCTCGAGCTTGAGAGTGCCGTCCGCCCCGCTGAACTTAACCGTTTCCCCCGCGGGAACGGCACCCGCGAGCTGCAACGTGCTGTCAGCCCCGATCAATATCTGGCCGGTGCCGAGCACAGGCTGCGACAGGGTAAGCGTGCCGCCGAGCGCCTCGATCGTGCCGCTATTGGCCACCTGCGCCGTGATCTGGCCATACCCCTCGATCAGGCTGCTCGACTGGCCAACCAGCGGCACGGCGGGGAACAGGCCATTTCCGGTGGGCTCGGCGAGCGTGCCGCCGGAAAGCTGGATCGTGCCGGCATTGGTAAATACGCTGGGGCCCGAATCGGGTGCCGCGTAGAAATCATAGAGCGTGACGGATACCCCCGATCCGGCGCCGATGGAGAGAACCCCGGTATTCGCGAAGCCGGCATCCGCGATCACCACCGTGCCGCCGCCGCTGGCGGTGAGCGTGCCGCCATTGGTGAAATACGTGCTGCCGATCGTCAGCGTGGCGCCGGCCGTGGCCGCCGTGATCTGGCCGGCATTGACGATGGAATCGCTCCATTGGCCAAGGCCGGAATCGCCAAGGGTGCCCACCGCGCCCACCTCGGTCAGCGTCGTCGCGGCGCCCAGGGTCAGCGTGGCACCAGGGTCCGCAGCGATCTCGGGTGCTGCAAGGGTCTGGCCGTTATAGGTTTGTGCACCCCCGCCCAGCGTGATCGCTGCCCTGTTGATCGTCTCCGTCGTGCTGGCGATCAGGCGTGTCTGGGCACCCGTGACGACGATGCTCCCCAACTGGCTGCCGGCGGTGGCGTTCAGCGTAATGCCGCCGCCGATGCTGAGCTGCGCGAAGGGGCGGCTGAGATTGATGGTGCCGTCATAGGCCACATCGTTCAGCGTGGCGTCGCCGCTCACGGCGAGGCCATTGCCTGAATCAACGATCGTGCCGTTGCTGATGGTGCCGGTCAGCAGCAATTGGCCGATCGAGGTGCCGCTCCCCACGGCAAGTGTGCCGCCCCCCAGGTTAAGCGTGCCCGAGACGGCGAGAACGCCATTGCTGAGGGCCAGATGGCCGAGTTCGGCAAGCATCAGCGAGCCGCCGAGGGAAAGCTCGCCACCGGAAACCGTGATGGTGCCGGTGTTGCTGAATTGCTGGCTGGAGATACACAGCGTGTCGGCATTGCTGACCGTGATCTGCCCCTGGTTCACGAAGTCCGGGCCACCCAGTGTAAGCGTGCCACCGGCGGTGGCGGCGGTGATGCTGCCCTGGTTGACGATGGCGTCACCGGTCACGCCGCCCGCCTGCCCGATCACGGCCAGCGAGCCCGCCTGCGTGATGGTGACGGCGGCGCCAAGGGTCAGCGTGCTGCCGCTGGAGAGCGAGGGATCATGCATAAGGCCGATAGCGGCGGCACCGCCGGTGGCGCCCAGCAGGATATGGCCGGCGCGCAGGGTCTGCGAGCCTTCGAAATCGAGCAGGCTGCCGGCCGCCACAACCTCCGCGGTTCCGTTCAGCGTCAGGCCATCCCGTACCCTCAGAAAGCCGCCTTGCTGGGTCATGGCCAGCGTACCGTTATACGTGACGCCATCGAGGAGCGCGCCGCCCGCAACGCCGGGCGCGAGCACGCCGGAGGGGTCATTGATAGTACCGCCGGCGATGGTGCCCGTGAGCGAGAGCGCGGAAAGGCTCACCGGCCCCGCCCCACCGCCGAGCACGAGCGTGTTGCCGGCGTTGTTCAGCGTGCCCGCGAGCACCACGCTGGATCCAGCACCGGTCTCGGCGATGGTGCCGAGCTGTGAGGCCGTGACGGCGCCGCCCAGCACCAGGGTGCCGCCCTGAACGTCGATCTGGCCGGCATTGGACCACGCCGGCGGCGTGCCGAAACCAGGGGTGGTCTGGCCCAGTTGCACCACCCCGCCCGAGGCAATGATGAGGCTGCCGGCATTGGCGAATTGCTGCACCGTCACCGGCATGGTGTCGGTATTGGCGACGGTGATGTCGCCCTGGTTGATGAAGGTGCCGTAGCCACTCACGGCGAGCACGCCGCCGGATACGCCGGCGGTGATGGTGCCCTGGTTCACCAGCGTATCGGCCTGGCCGATTCCGGGCACCGGGCTCCAGCCATTGGCGGCGAGCGCCGCATTGGCGCCGGTTTGCTCAACCGTCACACTGGGGCTGAGCGTGGCGGTTGTGGCGCTGCTGGCCAGCCAGGCATCGCCGGTACCGATCTCGGCGGCCGCACCCCCACTGCCCAGGGTGATGGTCGCGTTGGTCAGGGTCTCACTGCCGCGCAAAAGCAGGGCTGCGCCCGCGCCGATATCCACAATGGTGCCGGCGCCGCCGGAGGCGGTTTCCACCTCGCTGCCGTCGGTGAGGGTGACGGCGGCATTGGCGGCGCCCAGGTTGAGCGTGCCGGCGTAAGTGACGCCATCCAGCAGGCCGGTGCCCGGCGCGAAGCTGAGGCCGTTGCCCGCATCGAGCACGGTGCCGCCGGTGATCGTGCCGCCTAGGGAGAGCGCGCCGAGCGATCCCGCGATGGAGGATCCAGCGCCGAGCGACAGGGTGCCGCCCTCATTGGTGACATCGCCGGCGATCTCCACCTGGCCACCGGCCAGGGTTACGGCGCCAAGGCCGGAGAGCTCCGCGGCGGAAAAGGTGCCGCCCAGTGCGAGCGTTCCGGAGCCAACGGTGATGCTGCCGGTGTTGCTGAACCCGCCTGCACCGATGCTCAGCGTGGCACCGTTGCTGATCCCGATCGTGCCCTGGTTGATGAAGGTACCGGTGCCGGTGATGGCGAGGTCGCTGCCGGCAACGCCGGCGGTGATGGTGCCCTGGTTGATGATCGTGTCCGGCAGGCCGGCGCCCGGCAGCAGGCTGGAAGCGCCGACCACGAGTTCGCCCTGCCCGCCGGCGTCCCGTACCCACAGGTGTGGGCCCAGCGTGAGGGTGGCGCCGGACGTGACACCGCCGGCGTGAGTAACGGCCAGGCTGGCGGCACCGGTCTGGCCCGGGAGGCTGCCGGTGGCGCCCAGGCTCACAGTGGCGTTGTTCAGCGTCTGGCTGCCCTGGAAATCCAGCGACGCATAGCCGCCGGTCAGGGCGATGCTGCCGGCGCCGCTGCCGGAAGCGCCGGCCAGCGCCATGCCGTTTTGCACCACAAGCGTTGACTCCGCCTGGGTCAGGGCGAGGGTGCCCTGGACATCGACCCCGCTGAGCGTGCCGCCGGTGGAGAGGAACTGGCCGCCATCCATCGCCAGGGTTCCGCCCTGGATGGTGCCACCTTCCAGCGCCAGGGTGCCGGCCTGGAGCTGGAAGGTGGCGCCGAGCGCCAGAACGCCCGCCTGGTACAGCTCCGCGCCGGAATCGGCGAGTGTCACGGCGGCGGCGGCGGCATCACCGAACAGGGTGACAAGGTAGGAGCCGGCAGCGGCAATGCTGGCGGTGGTGCCGGCGGATGGCACGCCGCCGCTCCAAGCCGAGGCTTGGGTCCACGACGCCGAGACCCCGCTCAGCCAGGTATCGGTGGTCATGCCGGGCACCCTTCTGCTGCCTGAACTCCGCAGCCCTTGCCGGGGGCACCCGATGAGGTGGTGCGGGACGGTGGCGGAGCGTAGGGCCGCGTGGGCTAAGATGGTGTGAACGCGAGTCGCGGGGTGGCTCACCGAGTCCGTTGCATGCAGGCAGGCGGCGCGCCATGAGTCGGGCTTGTGCAATGCCCATGGATTTCAGCGAGGACCCGACCCATGCAGACAACCCGCCGTCAGATGCTTGCCGCCACCGGGGCGTTGATCGCCATCAGCGCGGCGTATGTCTTGGCGCCAGGCCTGATGGCGCAGGCCGCGGCCGCGGATGCGCCCGATCCGCGCATGGCCGATCGTGGCGAGGGATCGCCCGGTGCCAAGACGGTGGTGGAGGAGTGGTTCTCCTTCACCTGCCCGCATTGCGCGCGGTTTTCCGCCGACGTGTATCCGCAGATCAGTGCGCGGCTGATCGAGACGGGTAAGATCCGGTATGTGTTTCATGAGTTTCCGCGCGACCAGGTGGATCTGATGGCGGCAATGGTGGCGCGCAGCCTGCCGCCCTCGCGCTACGTGCCCTTCGTGGAGCAGTTGCTGGCCACCCAGGCGCATTGGGCCTTCGACAGCTCGGTGGATCCGAAGGAGGAACTGGCGAAGGAGGCGGCGCTGGCCGGGATGTCACGCGAGATGTTCGACCAGGTGACGAGCGACGAGGCGCTGAAGGCGGAGATCCTGGGGGCGCAGGCGGCGGCGGAGAAGCAGTATAATATTGAGTCGACGCCGACGTTTATCATCAATGGGAAGGCGCATGCGGGGGAGGTGGATTTTGCGACGTTCGCGGGGTGGGTGGGTGCCTAAGACAAGGGGGGCTCTGCCCCCCCAACTCTTGAAGGAGGGGACCCCCCGATGGGGCGGAAAGGCCCCAGACCCCGGCTTCGCCCTGCAATCCGGCACGGTGGGGCATCGAACGGAACCGGAGTCCGGGGCCTTCAGGCCCCAGCTTGGGTCCCCAGGGCAGAGCTCCCTGGCCGTGTTCTGATGACTCCTCGCCTCACCCGCCTCCGCATCGCCGGCTTCAAGAGCTTCGCCGAGCCCGTCAGCCTGGACATCCTGCCAGGCCTCACCGGCATCGTCGGCCCCAATGGCTGCGGCAAATCCAACGTGGTGGAAGCCCTGCGCTGGGCGATGGGCGAAACCAGCGCCAAATCGCTGCGCGGCGGCGACATGGACGACGTAATCTTCGCTGGCACCTCAGCCCGCCCCAGCCGCAACCTGGCCGAAGTGACCATCACCCTCACCCCGGCCGATGCTACGCCGGAGGCGGCCCTGCCCGCCCCCTTCGAAGCCGAAGCCGAACTGCAAGTCACGCGCCGGATCGAGCGCGGCGCCGGATCGCAGTTCCGCGCCAACGGCCGCGAGTTCCGCGCCCGCGACATCCAGACATTGTATGCCGACCTCGCCAGCGGCGCCCGCTCCAGCGGCATGGTCAGCCAGGGGCGCGTCTCCGCGCTGGTGAATGCCCGCCCCGAGGAACGCCGCCAGGTGCTGGAGGAGGCGGCCGGCATTACCGGGCTGCACGCCAGGCGCCATGAGGCGGAGCTGAAACTCCGCGCCGCCGAACAAAACCTCTCCCGCGCCGAAGACCTGCGTACCCAGCTCGAGACCAGCCGCGAAGGCCTGCGCCGCCAGGCCCGCCAGGCTTCGCGCTACCGCAATATCTCTGGCCTGATCCGCAGCGCCGAGGCCGAACATCTGGCGGTTCTTCATGCCGCCGCGGCCGCTTGCCTCGCGCGGGCGCGTGCGGACCACGAAGCCGCCGCCATGCGCGCCGGGCAAGCCGCCGCGCAAGCCACCACCGCCGGCGCGGCACTGGCCGAGGCCGAAGCCGCTCTGCCCGCCCCGCGCGAGGCGGAGGCGGCCGCCCGCAGCGTGCTGGAACGCCGGCGTATGGAGGCGGAAACACTCGCGGCGGATGCGGAACGGCTGGCGGCGCAGGCGCAGGAGGCGGAGTCCCGGCTACTGGAGCTGGAGGCCGACGTCGCGGCGGCACTGCGCGCGCGCGCCGATGCGGAGGCCTCCGTCACCCGGCTGGCGGCGGAGGCTGCACGGATTGACGCGGTTCTGGCGCGTCTGCCAGCCGATATCGCGACGGCCGCCGCCGCGCTGCACTCTGCGCAGGACATGGCCGCGCGCTGCCAGACCGAGGCGGATGACGCCGCCGATGCCGCCCGCATGGCGGCGGCGAGGGCGAGCCAGGCGCAGATCGCCTACGCCGGCGCGGAACAGCGGGTGCAGGCGCTGGGCGCTCAGCACGCGGCGGCACGGCAGGCGCATGAGGACGCGGCCGTCCATGTGATCACGCCTGGACAGATAGACGACGCAACTGACCAGGAGGTGGCGGCGGAAGCAGCGCTCCAGGCGGCGCGGTCAGCCGCGGAGGCGGCGGAAGCAGCGCGCTCGGCAGCTTGCGAGCGCCATGAGGCGGCGCGGGGAAAAGCGGAGCGCGCGCGGGCGAGCCGGGACGATGCGGCGCAGCGTTTGGCGGAGGCGCAGGCACAGGCGGGCCGGTTGCGGCAGTCGGCCGAAGCGGCGGAGGCGGCGCTGCGGCGCTGGCAGGCGGAGCGGATTGCGCCGGAGCGGATCGCGGCGGCGAAGCAGGCCGCCGAGGCGGCCGAGGCGGCGCTGGGTGACGCCGAGTCGCGGCTGGAAGCCTGCGAGCGGGCGGTCTCGGCCGCCACGGCGGCACGGGCCGAGGCGGCACGCCAGGCCGACGCGGCGCAGACCGCGCGGCAGGCCGCCGAGAGCGCCCTGGCCGAAGCCGCTTCGCGGGCCCGGGCGCTGACGGCGGAGGTCAAGGCGGCGGAGGCGGCGTGGGCTGAGGCGGAGTGCGACGGGCCGTCGGTGGCGGAACTGGACCTCGCCGATCAGGAGCGGCGGGCGGCGGAACAGGCGCTAGCGACCCAGGTGGCGGCGCTGACTCGGCTGCAGGAGGGCCATCAGCGGGCTAAGCGGGCGCTGGACGAGGCGCGCGCCGCGGCGGCCACCGCCGAGGCGGAGGCCGCGCGGCTGACGGCGGAAGCCGAAGGCCTGGCCAGCGCGATGACGGACCAGGCGAGCGAAGGCGGCGTGCTGGCGGCGATCGAGGTGCCGGAAGGTCTGGAGGCAGCCCTGGGCGCGGCGCTGGGAGACGGGGCGGATGCCGCGCTTGATGCCGGCGCCTGGCGGTACTGGCGCGCCCTGCCGGAGGGGGAAGCGCCCAGCCTGCCGCAGGGCGGCGTGGCCCTCGCGGCGCTGGTGACGGCGCCGCCGGAGCTGGCGCGGGTGCTGACCCATGTGGTGCTGGTCGATGATGCGGCGGATGGCGCGGCGCTGCAGGCTTTGCTGGCGCCGGGCATGGTGGTGGTGAACCGGGCCGGCGCCTGCTGGCGCTGGGATGGACACGTGACCCGCGCCGGGGCGCCGAATACGGCGTCACTGCGGCTGCGGCACCGGCGGCGACTGGCCGCGTCGGTCGCTGCCCGGGATGCCGCCGTGGATGCGGCGCGCCAGGCGGCAGCGCAGGCACAGGCGGCGGCCGAGGATGAGGCGGCGGCGGCGGCCTGGGAGGATGAGGTCCGCGCCGCGCATGACGCGGCCGAGGTGGCGCGGCGGGAGGCACGGGATCGAGCCGAGGCGCTGGCAGCACGCCATGCGCAGGCGGAGGCGCGCCGCGCGGCCCTTCAGCCGGGTCTGCGCCGGCTGACCGCCGAACGTGACCTGGCCTTGTCGGACGCGGCTAGCCGGCAGCGCACACACCAGGCATTGCCGGATGCGAACCAGGCGGAGGCGACCCGGGCGCGAGCGGCGCTTGCGGCGGAGGAGGCTGGCGAGGCCCTCGAGGCGGCGCGGAGCGCCCGGCAGGCGGCGCGGGCAGCGCTGGCGCAGGCGCAGTCGACGGCGCAGCTTCTGGCCGCCTCGGCGCATGAGACGGAGGCGCGGATCGCGGCGGCCGCGCCGGCGCTCGCCCGCGTACAGGCGGACCTTGCGGAAGCCCTGGCGCGCGCGGCGGCAGCGGAACGGACATGGGCCGCCCTGCCTGATCCGGACGGGCTGACGGCGGAGGTGGCGGAGGCGGCTGCCGCGGAGGCTGGCGCGCGGGCGGAGGAATCGGCATGCCGGACCGCCCGAAGCCTGGCGGAGCGGGCTCGGGACGCGGCCCGGGCTGCCGCAAGCGCCCTGCAAGGGGCTCGTCTGGAGCGTGAAACCCGGCTCGCCGGTGCGCGGCGGGAGCTGGAGCGCCGCGCGGCAGACCTGGCGGAAGCGCAGGCCGTTCTGGAGCGGGAAGCAGCGGCGCGGGCGGCGCTGCCGGACATGGCGGTGCTGGAGGCTTCAGCCCGGAGCGCGAAAGCGGCGCAGGAAAAAGCGCGCGCGGCGCTGGCCGAGGCGGATCGCCATCATGCCGAGCTTGCGGCCGGGCTGGCGCGCGGGCAGGCGGCAGCTTCTGTGGCGGCGGCCGACCTGGCGGCCTGGCGCGGACGGCATGATGACGCGGCAGGGCGTGTCGCGGCGCTGGAGCAGCGTCGGGATGCGGCGCGGTTGACGCACACGGCGCTTGCCGCGGCGCCGGCGGGCATGGCGGCGCGGGCCGCCCGATCAGCCGAGGCGCTGGCGAGCGCGGAGGCGGCGCATGCGGCAGGGCTAGCGCGCCTGACCGCGGCCGAGCAGCGCGTGCGGGCGCTGGTGGCGGCGCAGCGTGATGCAGAGCAGCATGCGGGCGCGTGCAGGGAGCGGGCGATCCGCACCGAGGCGGCGCAGGCGGCGGCGGCGGGCGGGCTGGCGGCGGTGCTGGCCAGGGCGGCGGACCGGCTGGGGGAGCAGGCCGCGTTGCCGGCGGTGGAGGATGCCTCCGATGCCGCCGAGGAACGGGCGCGGCGCAAGTTCGAGCGGCTCACCCGCGAGCGGGAGGAGATGGGTCCGGTGAATTTGCGCGCCGAGCTGGAGCTGGAGGAACTGGAGCAGCGGATCGCGACGCTGGAGGCGGAGCGGGAGGAGCTGGGGACGGCGATTGCCAAGCTGCGCGGCGCCATCGGCCATCTGAACCGCGAGGGACGGGAGCGGCTGACCGCGGTGTTCAGCACGGTGGATGCGCATTTCCGCACCCTGTTCACGCGCATGATGGGCGGCGGACGAGCGCATCTGGCGCTGACGGGATCGGAGGATCCGCTACAGGCGGGGCTGGAGATTTATGCCGAGCCGCCGGGCAAGAAATTGTCGTCGTTGCAACTGCTATCGGGCGGGGAGCAGGCGCTGACAGCGCTGAGCCTGATCTTTGCCGTGTTCCGCTGCACGCCGGCACCGATCTCCGTGCTGGACGAGGTGGATGCGCCGCTGGACGACGCCAATGTGGAGCGGTTCTGCGCGCTGCTGGACGACGTAGTGCGCGAGACGGGCACACGCTTCCTGGTGGTGACGCATCACCAACTGACGATGGCCCGCATGGATCGGCTGTTTGGGGTGACGATGCAAGAGCGCGGGGTGTCGCGGCTGCTGTCGGTGGACTTACGCAACGCCGTGGCGATGGTGGAGCCGGCGTTGCAGGCAGCGGAATAGGGAGAAAGAGTCTTCTTTTTTGAAAAAAAGAAGCAAAAAACTTTTGACTGTTGGTGCACGACTGCGCCGGCAGCGGGCGCAAAGGGATAAAAGTTTTTTGGTTCTTTTTTTCAAAAAAGAACACTTTCTTCAATGGTTGGGCGTGGCGGTGTAGCCAATGATCGAGGCGATCATCAGAACCACGATGGCAATGGCCAGCAGGGATTTTGTGGGTGTCGCGCCCCTGGTGGCGACACGCAGGGAACAGGCCTCGCAGCATCCTCGCGTGGGAACCCCGATCTGTGCCAGGGTTGGCGGGGCCCGCATGCCGAGGGCGCGCCATTTTACCTCGGGCATCGGGGACTTCTTGCCCCGATTCTTCATGTAATCTTCCATCGCTTCAGGGCCGCGCTGCTTGATCGCCGCGCCGCAATAGCGGCACTCATCCACGCCATACGTCATCGCAGTCTTCGCTCTGGAATAAACGGCCCGGGCAGATTGCCCAACTTTTCGCAGGCAACGCATACGCCCGGAAAGTCGTTACGTCACCTCCTGCCCCGAACTCGGACATGCCGGAGGCTGTGCCATGTTTATGCGTTATTTGAACAGGTTGCATGCAGCCGCCCTGGGCCTGGCTGTGCTTTTCAGTGCCATGCCGACGATGGCTGACCAGGGGCCGGGCCCCCGCCGCGCTGTGCATCATCGCCATGCGACGCGCCGCGCCCGACCGGCCTTCGGCATCGCGCCCTTGCCCGCCGCATCCCGGGACCGCGCCGCTGCCACTGTGAGCGCGGCACCGGTGCCCAACGAGAACATCACGCCGCCGGCGGCGGACCCGAACCCGACAACGACGTTGGAGCCGAAGGTGTTCAGCCTGCATTACCCGCCGCAGGGTGATGGCTATCCGCCGGGATCAAGTGCGCAGGACATGGCCGATGAAGGTGCTGCAAGGGTGAACGGGGTGCAACTGACGGTGCCATTGAAGCAGTGAGTTGATCCGCAGGAGGATAAGAGCGCGGCCCGGATGGACGGGGTGAGGCTGACGGTGCCGTTGGCGCCGCGACTTGGCGGGTGGAGTGGTGGCGTGTGAAGCGGAGTGCCCGTAGCGGTTTCGCATGGCGGGTGGGGCTGGTGGGTGTCGCTTCGCTCACCCATCCTGCGAGCGGGCTGAAGGGCGGCGAGCATGGCGTTGATGCGCGCAAGGGGGATGGTGGGTGTGTCCAGCAGGACGAGGGCTTCGCGGAAGTTGGGGCCGGCAAGGGATTTGCCGATGGTATCGCGGGTTTCCTCGATGTGGGAAAGCAGGTCATCGGGCAGGAAATGGCGGTCACGGACCAGCAGGAGATGGGCTTCGGTGAGGCCGCCGGGCTGGGAGCGGGTGAAGGCAATGTAGGCTTGCCGCCTTTTTTGGCCGTGATCCGGATCGCAGGCGGGGATTTCGTCCAGGCAAGCAGAGAGGGCGGCGAGGTGGCGGTTAAGGATTTCGCCGAGCAGGGCATCGAGATCGATGAAGTGGTGGCGCAGGGTGGAGGTGGAGATTCGCAGCGCGGCGGCGAGATTGGTCTTGGTGATGGCGTGCCGGCCATGGCGGGCCATCAGGGCCTGGCCGGTGATGATGATGCGTTCGTGACGCTCGCGTTGGCGGGCAGTGCGGAAATGCGGGCCGCCCTGGAGGGCATCGGCTTCGGCGCGAAGGATTCGTGGGTGTATGTGCATGGGACGGCATGTTATATATGGTGACATATTTTGTCAATAGAAATGTTAGCGGGATTTTTGGCGGGCTCCCCACCCCGGCCCTCCCCACACGGGGAGCAAGAAGCGGGGAGCAACAAGCGGCAGCCGACCATCTGACAGCTGACGGCTGATCCCTCGGTTCGCCTTGACACCCTGGGCTGCCGCATCTAGCAAGCGCTCGCTTTCCGGCGCGGGGGTGGTGCAACCCTTGGAGCGGTGATGAGCGAGAACATGGGCGGCCCTGGCGAGTCTTTCGAGGATCGCCTGCGCGCGGCGCGCAAGCGGCAGGGGATGGATGCCCCGCCTGGGACAGACAAGGCGACTTCCGCAGGGAAGGAGTCCTCGGCCCTGGGGATGGGCCTGCGCGTGGGCGTGGAACTGGTATCGGCTCTGGCCGTGGCGGTGGCCATAGGTTGGGGGCTGGATCGGTGGCTGCACACCCTGCCGGTGTTTCTCGTGATCTTCATGGTGCTGGGAGGCGCGGCGGGGATTGCCAATGTGTGGCGCCAGGTTGGCCCCGCACCACGGAAGTAGAAAGTTACCCGGCGACGGTATGCGGCAAGATGTTTGACGAGGAACAGGGATAGTGCAGGGCGGCGGCGAACCAACGATCAACGCGCTGGGCCAGTTCAAGCTCACGACCGCGGGGGGCTTTATCGGTTCCACGGTGAACTTTACGCAGTCGAACCTGCTGATGGTGATCGGTGCGGGGTTGGTGCTTCTGCTGCTGTACGTGGGCTCGCGCAAGCGTGCCGTGGTGCCGGGGCGGCTGCAGGCACTGGCGGAACTGGCCTACGAGTTTCCGTTCCGGATGGCGGTGGACCAGATCGGGCCCGAAGGGAAACGGTTCTTTCCATTCGTGTTCACGCTGTTCTTCTTCGTGCTGATGGGCAATCTGCTCGGGCTGTTTCCGTTCTCCTTCACCTATACAAGTCATATCGCGGTGACGGCGGCACTCGCCCTATTGGTGATCGTGATCGTGACGATCGTGGCGCTGGCGGAACATGGGTGGCGGTTCTTTACATATTTCTTTCCCTCCGGCGCGCCGGTGTGGCTTGCACCGCTGATTGTGCCGATAGAGATCATTTCCTACCTCTCCCGTCCGGTGAGCCTGTCCATTCGTCTGTTCGCGAACATGGTGGCCGGCCACGTGATGTTCGCGGTGTTCGCGGCGTTCGTGGTGATGATGGGAAGCTGGCATGGCGTGGGCATGGTGGCGGCACTCGGGCCGCTTGCCGTGAACGTTGTGCTGATGGGGTTCGAACTGCTGGTGGCGGCCCTGCAGGCCTATGTGTTTGCAATCCTCACCTGTATCTACCTGCACGACGCGGTGCACCTGCACTGAGCCGAACGGGGCGTTTTCACCAACTCTAGCACTTACGATTTTCGCTCAAGAAAGGACTGGTTACATGGACGTCGCAGCCGCAACGAAACTGGGCGCGGGCATCGCCGTGATCGCGCTCGCGGGCGTGGGTATCGGCATCGGCAACATCTTCTCGGCGCTGGTGACCAGCATCGCGCGCAACCCCTCGGCGCGCGACCAGGTGTTTGGCCTCGGCATTCTGGGGTTCGCGCTGACGGAAGCGGTGGCGCTGTTTGCGCTGCTCATCGCGTTCCTGATTCTGTTCACCTAAAACCTGGTCCGCAGACGCGCCCGGACGTGAGAAGAAAGTGTTCTTTTTTGAAAAAAAGAACCAAAAAACTTTTGATCCCTGGCGGGCGCTGCCGGCGAAGCCGCGACAGCGTGGCAAAATCTTTTTCCGTCGCCTGGGTGAAACCCGGGTCGCACCCGGGCGACGGTATGTTTTTAACAACAGGACAGTTGCGATGAAGCGTTGCGGACTCGCCGGTGCATCGGCCGCATGCCTGGTGGCCTCGGCCGCGCATGCGGAGACGATGCCGCAGCTGGATTTCGGCAACAAGCTGCTGACCGCGCAGGTGATCTGGGGCGCGCTGATCTTTTTGGTGTTCTATCTGCTGGTCTCGCGCTGGGGCCTGCCGAAGGTGGGCGCCATCCTGGAGATGCGGGCCGATACGATCGCGCGTGACCTGGATCAGGCGCGCGCGGCCAAGTCGGACGCGGATCAGGCTGTGGCCGAGCTGACAGCGGCGCGGCGCGCGGCTTATGCGCAGAGTCAGGCGGCAATCGCCGATGCAGCTTTGAAAGCAAAGACCGAAGCCGCCGCACGCAGTGCCGAGCAGGCGGCGCGGCTGGATGCGCAACTGGCGCAAAGCGAGGCGCGAATTGCGACCGCGCGGGCGGCGGCAATGGGTGCGCTGCGCGAGGTGGCAGTGGATGCGGCCTCCGCCGTGGTGGCACGGCTGACGCAGCGGGCGGCGGACGAGGCGCGAGTGGCCAATGCGGTGGGCCAGGTATTGGCCACACGCGGCCTGGCTTAAGGATTGCAACGCTTAGGGATTGCAACGATGAGACATTTGCTGGCCGACCCGGAAATCTGGGTTCTGGTCTCGTTCATTGTGTTCTTCGTGTTGTTCGGCGGCAGGCTGTGGGCGGCGATAGCGGGGCTGCTGGATGGGCGGGCGGATGCCATAAGGGCGGAGCTGGTGGAGGCGCAGCGGCTGCGCAGCGAGGCCGAGGCGATGCTGGCGGACGCGAAGCGTGCCCGCACCGAGGCGCTGGCGGAGGCGGCGGAGGTGCTGCTGCGCAGCCAGGCGGAAGCCGCACAGGTGGCGCAAGCGGCGTTGGCCGAGGCCGAGGCCGCGGGCAAGCGCCGGGAACGCCTGGCGATCGACCGGATTGCCGCTGCGGAAAAAGCGGCGGTGGCCGAGGTGCGTCAGGCTGCCGCCGAGGTGGCGACGCGCGCCGCCGCGATGGTGATCGCCGGCGGCTTGCCGGAGGAGACGCAGTCGGCCCTGGTGGACCAGGCAATTGCCGACCTGCCGCGGGCGTTGCGCGCAGCGTAAAAAATTGAACCGCGGGCCCGTGTGCCGCGAATCCTTCATCTGCCGGAGGCCCTTCGGCGCGCGGTTGATGCGCTTTCGGGGCATGCCTTACGGCAGCAGTGATCATCACTGCAACGTGATCATCATGGCTGTTGGCGAGGCTAAAAAAGGAGCCTGGGTGTGTAGGGCGGGACATGTGACAATTGCAAAGACGCGGGCGTCCTGCTCAAACTCTATCCGGGATTGTGTTGCCGCCTGACTTCACAGCCCAGGCACCCGGGCCAGCCGGGGGTTTGGCAGCGAGGAGTTGGGGACATGAGCGGGGCAGCGACCGCGACGGCGGCTCCCGGCAGCCCCGCTTCGTCCCCGGTGGCAGGGACGGCGGATCTGGACCTATCGGTGTGCTCCAGCGAGCAGATCCATGTGCCGGGGAATATACAGCCGCATGGTATTCTGATCGCCGCCAGCCCGCGCGACCAGGACAATACCTGGGTGATCACGCAGGTGAGTGCCAATATCGAAACTTCAGCCGGCTTGCCGGCCGAGTCCGTGCTTGGCATGCATCTGGATGATCTGCTTGGCCCGCAGGCCGCGGCCGCCATTGCGGGATCACGCGATACGGAACGTTATGGGCCATCCAACTTCCTGATCCTTACCCTTGCGATTCCGCTGCGGCCGCGCCGCACTGTGCTTGTGCACCGCCGTTTGGGACGGCTGATCCTGGAACTGGAGGACGCACCGCCGCCGGATGAGCAACTGCGCATGGTCTCCAAGGCGCAGGCGATCATCACCAGCCTGCGGCGCTGCGAAACGGTGGCCGGGCTGTGCAGTGGCGCTGCCCCGCAAATACGCCAACTGACAGGGTATGACCGGGTGATGGTGTATCGGTTCGATCGCGATGGGCACGGCATTGTGACCGCCGAGGACCGAGCGCCGGAGATGGAGCCGTTTCTTGGGCTGCGCTATCCGGCCTCCGACATTCCTGCCCAGGCGCGAAGCCTTTACATCCAGCAGCGGGTGCGCGCGATCCCGGATGTTGGCTACCGTCCGGTGCCGATTCTCGCTGCTGCCGGTGAGGCGGACGAACCGATCGACATGACCTTCTGCGCGCTGCGCGGGGTATCGCCCCTGCACCGTGAATATCTGGTCAATATGGGCGTGCGGGCAACTCTGGCGATCTCCCTGCTGCAGGACGGTGAGCTGTGGGGCATGATCATCGCACATAAGCGGGAACCGATAGCGCCCTCGGCGGAGGTGCGGGCCCTGTGCGATGTCATCGGGCAACTGATTTCCGTGCTGCTGGTTAAAGTGTCGGAAGCGGAGGAGTTGGCGAACCGGCTGAAGCGGCAGCAGGCGGTGGCGACCCTGCGCGAGGAGATCGAGGCGGCGCCCAGCGTTGCCGACGGACTGATCCGCAGGGCCGAGGGCCTGATGGCGCTGGTGGATGCCAGCGGGATGATGATCCGCTGCGGTGGCAGAACGGCGCTGTTCGGCGGCACGCCGCCGGAAGACGTTGTGATGGCAATGGTGGCGGCCATTCGCATGCGGCACGGCGAATCGATCACGCATGTGGATAATATTTGCCCGCCGGAAGGCCTGGGGAGCGAATTCGCGGAAACCGCGAGCGGTATCCTGATGATGCCGATCACCAACGATCCCGGCGATGCGATTGTCTGGTTCCGGCCCGAAGTGGTGCGCAACGTCGCGTGGGGTGGAGACCCCAGCAAGGCGGTGATCGTGGAGGAGGCCGGCCACCGCATCTCGCCGCGCAAATCCTTCGCCCTATGGCAGGAGCAGTTGCGCGGCCGCAGCGAGCCATGGAGCGAGACCGATCTGCTGGCCGTTCATGAACTGCGGCGTGCCATCATGGCCGCTTTGCTGCGCCAGGCCGAAGCCCAGCTGGCGCAGCTCTCCGCCTATGATTCGCTGACCGGCTTGGCCAACCGACGGACGCTGGAAGCGCACATCACCGGATGGCGGGTGCAGCATCCGGATGGCGCGGCGGCGCTGATGTTCCTCGATCTGGATCGTTTCAAGACGGTTAATGATTCGCTGGGCCATGCAGCCGGCGACGAGATCCTGATCGAGGCGGCCGCGCGGCTGCGCAACCTGGCGCCGCCGGACAGTGTGCCGGGGCGGCTGGGAGGTGACGAGTTCGTGCTGTTCTGGCCCTGTGCCAGCAGTGAGGAGGCCTTCAGGGTGGCGGGTCTGGCGGTTCAGGATCTCTCCCGGCCGATGGTGTTGCTGGGCAGGCCGCACCACACGACGGCGAGCGTGGGTGTGGCGTTCTCCGCCAGCGCGGATGCCACCGAGATGCTGCGCGATGCCGATGCCGCCATGTATGCCGCCAAGCGGCAGGGTGGCGGCAGGGCGGTGGCCTTTGAGCCATCTTTGCACGCCCATGTTCTGAGCACGATGCACCTGGAACAGGATCTGTTCGCGGCGCTGCAGAACGCCGAACTCGCCATCCACTATCAACCGGTTGTGGGGGCGCAGGATAAGGCGCTCTATGGTTTCGAGGCGCTGCTGCGCTGGCAGCATCCGGTGCGGGGCTGGGTGCAGCCGAGCGACTTTATTCCGGTTGCGGAAGATTCCGGCCTGATCAAAGATATCGGTGCCTGGGTGATGACGGGCGCGATTCGGCAACTGGCGGTGTGGCAGCGGCACCGGCCTGATCTGCGCATGTCGGTGAACGTGTCGCCGCGGCAATTGGCGGACGACTCGCTGGTAATGCTGCTGGAGCGGCTGCTGGAGAGTGAGGGCGTTCCGCCCGCTACGGTGGGCATTGAAGTGACGGAGAGTGCCCTGATGCTGGAGGGTGCGGTGCGGCTGCTGCATGAGTTCCGCGCGCTTGGGGTTTGCGTCGCCATCGACGATTTCGGCACCGGGTATTCTTCCCTCTCCTATCTGAACAAGCTGCCGATGGATTATGTGAAGATCGACCGCAGCTTCGTGACGCCGCTTGGGTCCGGCGATAAGGCCGACCGGTTTTTCCGGGCGATTGTGGATCTGGCGCATACGCTTGGCCTGATCTGCATCGCGGAGGGCTGCGAGACGGATCTGCAATGGGATGCGATTGCCGGGAGCGGGTGCGACAAGGTGCAGGGCTGGATTATTGCCAGGGCGATGGATGCGGAGTCCGCCGGCGCCTTCGTGCTGGCCTCGGGCCACAGCACGGTTCCAGGAGCGGGCAGAGTGCAGGCGGGCAGCGCTTCCGCGCCCATGCCCTACTAAGCGCGGAGCCCATCGGGCCGGCGCGGACCGGAATTACCATCTTCGTGAAAGATGGTGGGCGCGACAGGGATTGAACCTGTGACCCCCGCCGTGTGAAGGCGATGCTCTACCGCTGAGCTACGCGCCCGGTGCCGCGGAGGTATGTACCGGGTTGGCTGTGCCGGTGCAAGCCCAGGCCCTGGAGGCGTGTGCGGTGATGCGGGCGCTCGGACAAAAGTTTTTGGTTCTTTTTTTCAAAAAAGAACATGCTTTCTTCCTTCGGGAGTGACGGCCCTAACCCGTAAGGATATGCACAAAAAGCTGGGGTGTTGTGTGGTTCATGCGATCGGGACTACTGTGTTCGTATTAAGTGTAGTGAAGAAAGCCATGTCATCTGAAGAACACAATAAGACACTCCTTGAGCTTACGGTACAGATCGTATCTGCGCATGTTGGCAAGAACACCGTGGCACCGGCATCGTTGCCGGGCCTGATCGAGCAGGTTTATAGCGCGCTGAAGACGGCGGGGCAGGAGCCGGTGGCGGCGGCGGCGGTGGAGAAGCAGCAGCCTTTCGTGCCGCCGAAGCGGTCGATCTTTCCGGACCACATCATTTGCCTGGAGGACGGGCGCAAGCTGAAGACGTTGAAACGGCATTTGCGGTCGACGTTTGGTCTTTCGCCGGAACAATATCGCGAGAAATGGGGTTTGCCGCCGGATTATCCGATGGTGGCGCCCAATTATTCGGAACGCCGGTCGCGGCTGGCCAAGCAGTTGGGGCTTGGACGCAAGCCGGGCGGTGAGGAGATCGCGGACATTGAGGTTGAGGCCGCGCCGCCGCCGCCGCCGCCGTCGGTGGTGGTGAGCGCGCCGGAGCCCCGCGAGCCGAAGCGCCGTGGGGAGCCGACGGCGGCTTCCGTGTTCGCGAAGTTTCCACAAGGTCTGGCGGCCACGGCGGAGGAGCCGGCGGAGGAGCCGGCGAAGAAGAAGCGCGGGCGCAAGCCGTTTTCCAAGCAGCTCGCGCGGTCCATGCCGCGCTGAGCGGCCGGCATGGCTGAGGCGTTCATCTGCGACTTCGCGCGCACCCCGATCGGGCGGTATGCGGGGGCGCTGAAGGATGTGCGGGCGGATGACCTGGCGGCGGTGCCGCTGCGGGCGTTGTTGCAGCGGCATCCTGGGCTGGATTGGGCGGCGGTGGATGATTTCATCTGCGGCTGTGCCAACCAGGCGGGCGAGGATAACCGCAATGTGGGGCGGATGGCGCTGCTGCTGGCGGGGATACCGGCCAGCGTGCCGGCGGCAACACTTAACAGGTTATGCGGATCGGGGCTGGATGCGGTGGGCACGGCGGCGCGGATGATCCGGGCGGGCGATGCGGGGCTAGTGCTGGCGGGCGGCGTGGAGAGCATGAGCCGGGCGCCATTTGTGATGGGCAAGGCGGAGGAGGCGTTCTCGCGGGTCGCGCGGATCGAGGATACGACGATCGGGTGGCGGTTCATCAATCCGCTGATGCGGGCGCAGTATGGCGTGGAGTCCATGCCCGAGACGGCGGAGAACGTGGCAAGCGAATATAATGTTTCGCGGGTGGATCAGGATGGTTTTGCGTATCGCAGCCAGATGCGCGCGAAGGCGGCGCAGGCGGCGGGGTTTTTCGCGCGCGAGATTGTGCCGGTGACGGTTGCGGGCAAGCGCGGCGATGGTGTGGTGAGCGTGGATGAGCATCCGCGTGGGGATACGACGCTGGAGGGGTTGGCGCGGTTGAAGGCGGCGTTCCGGTCGCCGGGGACGGTGACGGCGGGCAATGCGTCGGGCGTGAATGATGGGGCGGCGGCGCTGATCCTTGCCAGCGAGGCGCAGGCGGCGCGGCATGGGCTGACGCCGCGGGCAAGAGTGGTGGCGATGGCGACGGCGGGGGTTCCGCCGCGGATCATGGGGATTGGGCCGGCGCCGGCGTGCGAGAAGTTGCTGGCGATGACGGGGCTTTCTATCGGCGACATCGATGTGGTTGAGCTGAACGAGGCTTTTGCGGCGCAGGGGCTGGCGGTGATGCGGCTGCTGGGGCTGGCGGATGATGCGGCGCAGGTTAATCCGTATGGGGGTGCAATTGCGCTGGGGCATCCGCTGGGGATGTCGGGTGCGCGGCTGGCGATGACGGCGGTGAATGCGCTGGAGACGCTGGGGGGGCGTAGGGCGCTGGTGACGATGTGTATTGGGGTTGGGCAGGGGATAGCGGTGTTGTTGGAGCGGGTGTAGAAGGAAGTGTTCTTTTTTGAAAAAAAGAACCAAAAAACTTTTGACCTCATGGCGTACGCTGCCGGAGAGGTGCGCTCCAAGAGTAAAAGTTTTTTGCTTCTTTTTTTCAAAAAAGAAGTGCTTTCTTTGTCTTGACTTGGATTGGTGGGCTGAAGCCCACCCTACCTGGCGACGAATTTTTTAGGCAGGAAGAAGCTGGCCGGCGATCTCGACCAACGCGGGCAGGTTGGGGGCAATAGCGGCCGCACCTTGTTCCATGCCGGGGCGGCCGTAGCCCCAGCCGGCGAAGATGGCGCGCACGCCGCAGCCGGCGGCGGCGAGGACGTCGTTGGTGTGGTCGCCGACCATGAGAGAGCGTTCGGGCGTGCCGCCGGCGGCTTGGATGGTGCCGCGCAGGTGGATGGGGTTGGGCTTGTGGGCGGAGAAACTGTCGCCACCGCCAATGGCGGCGAAACGGTCGGCGACGCCGAGAGCTTCCAGAAGCAGGCGCGCGGCGCGTTCGGGCTTGTTGGTGCAGACGGCGAGAGTCCAGCCTGCATCACGCAAATTGTCGAGCGCGTCCTGCACGCCGGGGTAGAGGCGAGTTTCCTCGGCGACGCGGGATTCGTAGTCGGCGAGGTATTCCTGGGCGGCGGTGGCATCCGGGGTTGATCCGACGGCGGCGAAGGCGCGTTGGATGAGGGGGTGGAGGCCGTCACCTACCATCGCGGCGATTTCGGGCTCCGACAGCGCGGGAAGGCCGCGGGCGGCGAGCGTGCGGTTGACGGCCGCGGCAATGTCCGGGACGGAATCGGTGAGCGTTCCGTCCAGATCGAAGGCGAGGGTGCGCATGGGATCAGGCGGCCTTCATCGCACGGGGGGTCTTGGTGTAGCGGGCGGCCATGGCTTCCAGCGGGACCGGCTTGATCTTGTCGGCGTGGCCGGCGGAGCCGAAGGCCTCGAAACGGTCCTTGCAGATATCGCGGGCGGCGACGATGGCGGCCGAGAGGAATTTGCGGGGATCGAATTCATCGGGCTTCTGGCCCATGAGGCGGCGCATGGCGCCGGTCATTGAGAGCCGAATGTCGGTATCGATGTTCACCTTGCGCACGCCGTGGCGGATGCCTTCCTGGATTTCCTCCACGGGGACGCCGTAGGTTTCCTTCAACTGGCCGCCGTATTGGCGGATGATCTCCAACCATTCCTGCGGCACGGAGGATGATCCGTGCATCACCAGATGGGTGTTGGGGATCCTGGCGTGGATCTGCTTGATACGCTCGATGGCGAGGATGTCGCCGGTGGGTTTGCGGGAGAATTTATAGGCGCCGTGGCTGGTGCCGATGGCGATGGCGAGCGCATCCACACCGGTGCGTTCGACGAAATCGGCGGCCTGGTCGGGGTCGGTGAGCATCTGGTCGTGGGTGAGTTTGCCCTCCGCGCCGGAACCATCTTCCTCGCCCGCTTCGCCGCTTTCGAGCGACCCCAGGCAGCCGAGTTCGCCTTCCACGGTGACGCCGACATCATGCGCGAGATCGACGACGTAGCGGGTGACATCGCAATTATACTCGTAGCTGGCAGGGGTTTTCATGTCCTCCTGCAGCGAGCCGTCCATCATGACGCTGGTGAAGCCGGAGCGGATGGCACGCAGGCAGACGGCGGGGCTGGCACCGTGATCCTGGTGCATGGCGATGGGGATGTTGGGCCAGGTTTCCACGGCGGCCAGAACGAGATGGCGCAGGAAGGCCTCGCCGGCGTATTTGCGGGCGCCGGCCGAGCCTTGCAGGATGACCGGGCTGTTGGTGGCCTCGGCCGCCTGCATGATCGCGTGGATCTGCTCCATATCGTTCACATTGAACGCCGGCAGCCCATACCCATGCTCCGCCGCATGATCCAACAACTGCCGCATCGACACCAGTGCCATCAGAAAACTCCTTGCCCAGTAAAACGACATCCAAAAGGTAAAAGTTTTTTGCTTCTTTTTTTCAAAAAAGAAGAATCTTCTTTTTCTGAAGAAAAAGAAGCAAAAAGACTTTTACCTATGGCTGCACCAACACCTCGTTTATTTTTGATGGGATTTTTTCTGGCACGAAGCCGATGGGTGCGCCGGGATGGCCGGAACTGGCGGCCTCCACCGCATCGATGGCGAGCACGCGGATGGCGTTGGCCAGCGAGCGGCGATCGATGGTTGTTGTGGTCGTGTAGCTATCCATGGTGTTCCCAGAGTGTTTTAGGCTTTTTGTTTCGGTATAGGGCGGCGCATGTACTAACGGGGGGGCGTGCGTTCCAGCATTTCATGCGGGCTACGAAACAGAAGACTCTTTGCTAAAATGCCCGCCGCTTGCGATCCATAAGTTGCCAGATCATTGGTGTGAAAATCAGTTGCATGGCCAGCGCCATTTTGCCGCCGGGGCAGACGATAGTGTTGGCGCGGGACATGAAACCATCCTTCAGCATGGAGAGAAGGTAGGGGAAGTCTATGCCTTTGGGATCGCGGAAGCGGATCACCAGCATGCTTTCGTCGGCGCTGGGGATTTCACGGGCGATGAAGGGGTTTGAGGTGTCCACGGTGGGGACGCGCTGGAAGTTGACGTGGGTTTCGGAGAATTGGGGGCAGATGTAATTCACGTAGTCTGGCATGCGGCGCAGGATGGTATCGACGACGGCTTCGTGGCTGTGGCCGCGGGCGCGCTTGTCGCGATGCAGTTTCTGGATCCATTCAAGGTTGACGGTGGGGGCGACGCCGATGAGAAGATCGACTTCGCCGGCGATATTGACCTTGTCGGTCTTCACGCCGCCATGCAGGCCTTCGTAGAAGAGAAGATCCGTGCCTGGCTCCAGATCATGCCAGGGGGTGAAAGTGCCCGGCTTCTGGTGGTAGGGGGCGGCTTCCTCGGCATCGTGCAGGTATTTGCGGGTGCGGCCGGTGCCGGTTTTGCCGTAGCTGCGGAACAGGGCTTCCAGTTCCTCGAACAGGTTGCTGTCTGGCCCGAAATGGCTGAAGTGGTTGTTGCCGGCCTTCTGTTCCTCCGCCATGCGATCGCGCATCTGCAGGCGATCGAATTTGTGGAAGGCGTCACCCTCCACCACGGCGGAGGTGATGCCTTCACGGCGGAAGATCTGCTGGAAGGTCCACATAACCGTGGTGGTTCCAGCGCCGGATGATCCGGTGATGGCGACGATGGGATGTTTGATTGACATGTCAGGCCGTCCTGAAAAGGCTGCGCTGCTTGAACAGGGGGGCTTCGAAGACCATGGATTCACCACGGTCGTAGGCGAGGTGGTAGTTTTGCAGGCGCTCTATATCCCGACGGGGGCCGAGGATCAGAGGCACGTGCTGGTGAATGTGGTCCGGCTGCACTTCCATCACCGGGACGCGGCCGGTGCTGGCGACGCCGCCGGCCTGTTCGATGATCATGGCGATGGGGTTAGCTTCGGTCAGCAGATGGAGATGGCCCATCTTCTTGGTGTTGCGCGTATCGCGCGGGTGCAGGAATACGCCGCCGCGCAGCAGGATGCGATGAACTTCAGCGACCAGGCTATCGATCCAGCGGATGGTGCAGTTGCGCCCTTCCGGGCCAGCACCATGGGCGGTGTATTCCTGCACGAAACGGCGGATGGGGGTTTCCCAATGCGGTTCGAGGGCGGCGTCGATGGCGAGTTCGCAGCCGGCTTCCGGGATGCGCATGTTGGGATGGGTGAGCGTGTAGGCGCCGGCGTCGCGATCGAGCGTGAAGCCGTGTACGCCGTCGCCGAGCGTGATGACCATCATGGCGACGGGGCCAAAGAGCGCGTAACCCGCGGCGACCTGGCGCCGGCCGGGTTGGAGGAAATCGGCGGGCGCGGGATCGGTGACGCCATCGGGCGCACGCAGCACGGAGAAGATGGTGCCGACGGTAAGATCAACATCGAGGTTGGCCGCGCCATCGAGCGGAGCGAAGAGGAGCATGTAACGGCCGCGCGGGTACCGCGCCGGTATGGCATGCGGCGTGGCCAGCGCGGAGGAGAGGATGCCGCAGAGCTGGCCGCCCCATTCGCAGGCGCTGAGCATGATATCGTTGGCAACAGTGGACATGTCCTGTGGCGGTTCGCCAGGCACCGTGAGGCTGGTGGTGACGATGGCGCCTGGACTATCCAGCGCCCCGCGCCCCACGGCCGCGCCGATGAGCTTGCCGGCAAGCTGCAGATCGTTCAGCAGGGCGGCAAGCTCGGGATCGTGCCCACCTCCCCCGCCACGGCGCAGATCCTCGATGACGAATTTGCTGAACGTGGTGCGGCGATACGGCATGGGAGCTTCCTCGGACACGTTCGTGTGGACAGACCCGGTATTTTACCGTGGCAGGCGCGGCTTAGGGCATGTCATTTTATCGGAAAGAAGGGTGGATGTTCGTAAAGGCGTAAAAGCTGTTTGCTTCCTTCGCAAAAAAAGAAAATTCTTTACGGGGCTTCGGCGAACACCCTGCTGGCGCGGATATCTGCACCGGTAATGGTCTGCAACGCCACTAGGTCGAAAGGCTTGGATCGTTCCGCGAACAGCCGGTTGGCCTGGCGCAGACGCGAGCGGTCCAGTGCGTTGCGGATCGAGCGTGCGTTGGAGAAGCGCGGCTGGCGCATGCGGCGGGCGATGTATTCACGGAAGACATCTTTCGCGTCCTCACTGAAGAGGTAATGCATCTGGGTGAGCATGATCTGCGCAATGGCGAAGAGTTCTTCCTCGGCGTAATCCGGGAAGTCGATATGATGGGCGATGCGGGAGGCCATCCCTGGGTTGCTCTTGAAGAAGATATCCATCCGGTCCTTGTAGCCGGCAAGGATGACCACGAGGTCGTCACGGCGATCTTCCATGACCTGCAAGAGGATTTCGATGGCTTCCTGGCCGTAGTCGCGTTCGTTTTCAGGGCGGTAGAGGTAATAGGCCTCATCGATGAACAGCACGCCGCCCATCGCTTTCTTCAGCACCTCCTTGGTTTTCGGTGCGGTGTGGCCGATATATTGGCCCACCAGATCGTCGCGCGAGACGGTGACGACATGGTTGCGGCGGATATAGCCGAGGCGGTTGAGGATTTCCGCCATGCGCTGCGCGACAGTGGTTTTGCCGGTGCCGGGATTGCCGGTGAAGCACATATGCAGCGACGGCGGTTCGGCCTGCAAGCCCATGCTGCGGCGGGCGGATTCCACCAACAACAGCGCCGCGACTTCGCGGATGCGGGTTTTCACCGGGATCAGGCCGATCAGATCGCGGTCCAGCGCATCGATCACGTCACCGATATTGCTGCGTTGGTAGAACGCCTCCAAATCCACGGTTGCGGGTTTGGGGTCGGCGGGGATCGCATCGTTCATGCGGCCCTCCTGTAAGCTTGGGGTGAATCCGGTTCGCGCCGCAAAGCGCCGACCACGCGGCGGTAATAGCCGTCCTCGTCGGGCGCGCCGAAAATGGCGGAGCCGGCGACACAGGTGTCGATGCCGGCGGCGGCGATCAAGGTGCCTGTTGGGGGACTGGCGCGCGGGAAGTGGCGTGGCTGCGGATGGTGTAGATCAGCTCTCGGCCCGGACCTTCCTGCCTGACGAGCTCGAAACCAGGCTCGAAGGCGGGGCGGTTGACCATGAAGGACATGCGCACGCTCTCCCACCCCTTCTTGGAGTCGAACGCCATGACCTTGACGTATTTGTCGGAATGCTCGGCGAGACAGGAATCGAGCTCCATCATCACGCCGGCCGGGTCGCGCAGATCGAACATGGGGTTGCCCCACATGGACCAGAAGGAATTCCGCGGATGCGGATCGGCGGTGTATTCGATGGCCACGGCCCAGCCATTGTTGAGCGCGTAGTCGATCTGGAGCTTGATTTCGGCTGGGGTGAGGTCGGGCAGGAAGGAGAACTGGCCTTGGGTGATTTTCATTTTTGGGTTCCTCCAGAGATAAGAAAAAAGATTCTTCTTTTTTGAAAAAAAGAAGCAAAAAACTTTTGCCTGTTTAGGCGGGTGCTGGGGCGGCACCCGACTCATGGGGTAAAGTTTTTTTGCTTCTTTTTTTTCAAAAAAAGAAGACTCTTCCTTACGAAGATGCCGTGGGCGTCGGCACATAATCCACCGAATCCGTCGACGCATAGTTGAACGTCACGTCCTTCCACGTATCCAGCGCGGCGCGCAGCGGGCGGCACCATTTGGCGGCTTCGGAGAGGATCTGCGGGCCTTCGTTCCAGATGTCGCGGCCTTCGTTGCGGGCTTTGACCATGCATTCCAGAGCCACGCGATTGGCGATGGCGCCGGACTGGATGCCGTCCGGATGGCCGATGGTGCCGCCGCCGAATTGCAGAACAACGTCCTCGCCGAGATAGGTGAGAAGCTGGTGCATCTGGCCGGCATGGATGCCGCCGGAGGCGACCGGCATCAGTTTCTTTAGGCTCGCCCAGGGCTGATCGAAGAACAGGCCGCGTGTGAGATCCTGTTTGGTATGGTTTTCGCGGCAGGTGTCGTAGATGCCGCTGATGACGGCCGGATCGCCTTCCAGCTTGCCCACCACGGTGCCGGCGTGGATGTGGTCCACGCCCGCCATGCGCATCCATTTGGCAATCACGCGGAAGGAGACGCCATGGTTTTTCTGGCGCGTGTAGGTGGAATGGCCCGCGCGGTGCAGATGCAGGATCATGTCGTTGCGGCGGGCCCATTTCGCCATCGACTGGATGGCGGTGTAGCCGATGACGAGATCGATCATGATGATGACGCTGCCGAGCCTCTTGGCGAATTCGGCACGCTCGTACATGTCCTCCATCGTGGCGGCGGTGACGTTAAGATAGGTGCCCTTGATCTCGCCGGTCTCCGCCATGGCCTTGTTGACGCCTTCCATGCAGTAGAGATAGCGGTCACGCCAGTGCATGAAGGGCTGCGAATTGATGTTCTCGTCGTCCTTGGTGAAATCGAGGCCGCCTTTGAGGGCTTCGTAGACGACGCGGCCGTAATTGCGGCCGGAGAGCCCGAGCTTGGGCTTCATGGTGGCACCCAGAAGGGGGCGGCCGAAGCAGTTGAGGCGTTCACGCTCCACGACGATGCCGGTGGCGGGGCCCTGGAAGGTTTTGAGGTAATGCGGGGGGATGCGCATATCCTCCAGGCGCAGGGCCTTGAGCGGCTTGAAGCCGAACACGTTGCCGATGATCGAGGCGGTGAGGTTGGCGATCGAGCCTTCCTCGAACAGGTCGAGATCATAGGCGATGTAGGCGAAGAATTGGCCTGGCGTGCCGGGGACGGGCAGAACCTGGTAGGCCTTGGCGCGGTAATATTCGCTGTCGGTCAGACGGTCGGTCCAGACCACGGTCCATGTGGCGGTGGAGGATTCGCCGGCGACGGCGGCGGCGGCTTCCTCGGGGTCCACGCCATCCTGGGGGGTGATGCGGAACACGGCCAGGACATCGGTGTCCTTGGGTTCGTAATCGGGCTCCCAATAGCCCATCTGGCGGTATTTCAACACACCGGAGCGATAGCGCTCCTTCATGTCGGTGATTTTGACGTCGGCAGCCTGATCCATGTTTCGGCCTCCCTCGATCAATCCCGTCCGCTGCGGGATCGTTGGCGGGACCCTAGCGCCCTGGACGGCGAACAGAAAAGCAATATATCCTGCGGGTGAGCACAAGGGATGCCTTGATCGTTGGCTATACGCAACGTAACCGTTCGGCAGCTGCAGATGTTCGCGCAAGCGGCGCAGGCGCGGTCTTTTGCCCGGGCGGCGGAGACGCTGCATGTGTCCCCAGCCGCGGTATCCTTTCAAATCAAGCAGTTGGAGGATATGACGGGGTTTGCGCTGTTCGAGCGGATTGGTCGGCAGGTGGCGCTGACGGATGCGGGGGAGGCGCTGTTGAGTTATGGGCGGCTGGTGCTTCAGGCGCTGGTGGATGCGGACCAGGCGCTGATGTCGCTGCGGGGGGTGGTTGGCGGGCGGGTGACTTTGGGGGCGGTTTCCACGGCGAAGTATATCGTGCCGCATGTGATGGCGCGGTTTCAGCAGGACTACGCGGGGGTGCAGATCAACCTGCGGTTTGGCAACCGCCAGCAGATTGCCGATGCGCTGGAGCGCGGCGAGATTGAGCTGGCGGTGATGGGGCAGCCGGAGGCGGATGCCGATGTGCAGGCGGACGCGATTGCGACGCATCCCTCGGTGATTATTGCCGCGCCCGATCACCGGCTGGGGCGGGCGCCAGCGCTGCGGATAGAGGATCTGGCGGCGGAACGGATCATTACGCGGGAGGATGGGTCTGGCACGCGGCTGCTGATGGAGCAGGCGTGCCTGAAGGCGGGGGTGACGCCGCGGATCGGGATGACGACGGATAGCAACGAGACGATCAAGCAGGCGGTGATGGCGGGGATGGGGATTGCGGTGATTTCTCGCCACACGATCGGGCTGGAGCTGGCGCTGGGGCTGGTGAGGCTATTGCCGGTGGAGGGGTTTCCGGTGTTGCGCGCGTGGTATGTGGTTCGGCGGCGGTCCATGCCGATGATGCCGGCGCATGCACATTTGCATGCGTTTCTGGTGAAGAATGGGCAGGCGGTGATTGATGGTTTGGAGGCGGGGTATCAGCGGGCCGCGGGCGGCAAGGGCGGCGTTCTTTCTTGAACAAGATGGCTTGCGCGGTTCCCGGCTATCCGACACGGTCCGGCCGGTGTGTACCTGAACGGGCATAGGTTTTTTGGTTCTTTTTTTCAAAAAAGACCATCTTTCTTTCCATATGGCCGCCGCATGAGGGTGCCGGCCCAAGTTTTGGCTGTTGCATCGCCGGTGGTGCTGGCCTAGACGATCCCCCCGGCCAAGATGTCCCGTTCGTCTAGAGGCCCAGGACAGCGCCCTCTCACGGCGCTAACAGGGGTTCGAATCCCCTACGGGACGCCAATATTCGCACATACGCGCGGCGGGACGTGCTGGCGGGCGGCGACGGCGTTGGAGCCGGGCATGCAGGTGCTGATGCAACCCTTTGCAGTGGACGTGCCGACCGCGCCGATCGGGGAATTTATGACGCCGGGGACGGTAAGATAGGCAAGATGGCATGACGGGTTCGGCGGATCTTTGTGCACTTTCCGCCACCGAGCAGGCGCGGCTGATACGCGCGCGGCACATATCGCCCGTGGAACTGGTTGATGCGGTGTTTGCCAGGATCCGCGCGCTGGAGCCGGTGCTGCATGCGTTTTGCGCCCTGGCGGAAGAGGCCGCGCGCGCGGCCGCCCGGGCGGCGGAAAATGCGATCATGCAGGGATCGGCTGAAGGCAAGCTGCTGGGCGTGCCGCTTTCGGTGAAGGATCTGATTTGCACGAAGGATATCGTTACCGCCTCCGGTTCCACGGCGTACCGGGGCTTTCTGCCCGAGGAAGACGATGTGTGCGTGGAGCGTCTGCTTGCGGCGGGGGCGATTCTGCTGGGCAAGACGAACGTGCCGGAGTTCGGCTATGCGGGCGTTGGCTGCAACGCGCTGTTTGCGGAGACGGCCAATCCGTGGAACCCGGCGATGACGCCGGGTGGCTCCAGCGCCGGGAGTGCGGCGGCGGTGGCGAGCGGCATGGGTGCGGTGGCGCTGGGCAGCGATGGTGGGGGTTCGATCCGCGGGCCGGCCAGTTTCTGCGGCATTTTTGGGATGAAGCCGTCATTCGGGCGCGTGCCGCTTTACCCTGGCTGCCGCGACCCGCGCTTTCCGGGGATGAGCAGTTGGGAGACGATCGAGCATATCGGCCCGATGACCCGCACGGTGGAGGATGCCGCGCTGCTGCTGGACGTGATTGCCGGGCCGGACGACCGCGACCGGCATTCGCTGCCGGCGGCCGGATGGGACTGGCTGGAGGTGATGCGGCGGCCGCTTGGGCGCCTGCGGATCGCGTTTACCGAGGATTTCGGATTTTCGAAGGTGGATGCGGAGGTGCGGGCACTGACGGCGGCGGCGGCGCGGGTGTTTGCCGACGACATGGGCTGTGAGGTGGTGCAGGATACCCCTGCGCTGTCCGACATGTTCGATCTTTTTCTCACGCTGATCATGCGGGATTCGGATCTGCGCGGCATGCGGGCGATGGCGGCGCGCGGCGATATCGCCATGCCGGGGCTGGTAGGGTTGCTGGCGCGTGAGTGGACCGCGGAGGATTTTACCGATGCGGCCATACGGCGGCAGGAGGTTTGCAATACGATGTGGCGGTTCATGCGCCGGTATGACCTGCTGCTGACGCCGACCGTTTCGACGCCGGCCTTTCCGCTAGGACGTTGGCAGCCGGAGACGATCGAGGGCATTCCGGCGGACCAGGCCAATGGCTCGCCGTTCACCTATCCGTTCAACTGGACCGGCCAGCCGGCCGCGAGCGTTCCCGTGGGCTGGACGAGCACGGGATTGCCGGTTGGGCTGCAGATCGTGGGGCGGCATTTGGATGACGCGCTGGTGCTGCGCGCGGCGGCGGCGTTTGAGGCGGTGCGGCCTTGGCGAGATCGGTGGCCTGGGGTGATCGGTTCCGCAAGCGATCCATGATCCGTTGTCTGTGATGTACGCCGCCGAAGAAAATGGCGAGGATCCTGACTTCCGAACAAAGATCGTCAACCTCGACGTAGAAGATACAATTCTTGCTGGTGACGGTACGAATGCCTGGTCGAATTTTTGGGTGTTCCGTGCCCCGGTGCGGATGCGTGATGAATGTCCGCCTATAGGCAGGGGCGTCGTCGATCCGGGCAGACGATCGCTCGGCAGAAGTTTCGAGGTCCTCTGCGAATTTCTGCTAGGTTTTAATGAGATGTTCCTCGGTGCGGTCAAAGTCGCCCGTGACATTGGCCGCGCGGCGGACTCTCTAACGCCGCACTCTTGAAGCGCTTGCGGTTGAGCTCCGGCACGGCGCTGGTCGATCAACGGCCGCAGGGCCTGGAGTTCCGCATCACGCATCTCGCACTCGTGCCGCAGCCTCTCCAGCCCGCGCTGCCGAACCACGCTCAGGCTGGGATATTGCCCGCGTAGACGTTCATCTGCCTATCGCGTCGGCTGCTATGCGCCTCAGCGCAGACGTGTCCGGGAGGGGCCTTTAGCCCGGAACCGGACATTTCCGCTGGTGCGCCGAATGGCCAAGATGGATGGTTCGGCGATGGTCCGGTTTTGGGTGGGGACGGCGGTGAATGGATACTCTGCAATCGTGCGTCCAAACCGGCGCCCGAAGTCGCGCTGGTGACGACGATGGTACACGCCTTAGCGGTCGCCTGCGGCTCCGCGCTTGCCACGCCAGCCAAGGTGCGTCGCGCCGAACGCGGTCCCGTATTTCAGGCCATAGCCCATGAGACGGTCGAACCCGATATGAGCGGCCCAGATCAGCGCCGGGCCGAAGAGCGCGGGTATGCCCAAACCCCACCCGGCGAGCCCCAGCGCTGCGGGTGCGATATAGGTGTGGCCGGCGTTGTAAAGCGCCGCGCCAACCGTTGTGTTAGCAAGATAGCCCACCATCGAGACATCGGGTAGCAGGAACAGCCCGCCGAACAGCCACCAGGTCCACCCCGTCGCGCGATACGCGACCACGGAGGCAGCGAGTGCGACAGCGCCCTCGATCCGAAGCAGGTGGCGGACCCGGCCCGTCGCCGCGCCCAGCGCGAGCGGGTCGGTGGCGGCTGTATAGGCCAGTGTCGTCGCAGCGTCATCAGCCAGCGTTACCATCGTTTGCCTCCTTCACTTCGCATCCCCGAGATGCGCTGCGACGGAGCTGAAAGCGATTGGCAAAGAGAGATCATCGGCTGTACGGAAAACTATGAGCCTCTACTCGCTAGATTGGGCGCTCTGCCGCTCATTCCTTGCCATCCTGCGGACGGGCTCGCTGTCCGGCGCGGCGCGCGCGCTTGGCGTCACCCATCCGACCATTCGGCGGCACCTGGAAGACATGGAGCGCGCGTTCGCCGCGCCGTTGTTCGTGCGCTCGCCCTCGGGCCTGGCGCCGACCGAGCTCGCCCAAACTCTGCGCGACCCGGCCGAGGCGATGGAGTCCGCCTTTGAGCAGATGGTTCGGCACGCAAGCGCCACGAGCGGCGAGGTCGCCGGCACGGTCCGAATCACCGCCAGCGAGGTGATGGGCACTGAGGTGCTGCCGGCCATGCTGGCGGACCTACGCGAGGCGCACCCGGGCCTCGTGTTCGAGCTCGACCTTCGCGACGATGTCGCGGATTTGCTCCGCCGCGACGCTGACATCGCGGTGCGCATGCTGCGCCCGGCACAGACGGACCTTGTCGCGCGGCGGGTCGCGAGCGTCGGGCTCGGCCTCTACGCGCACCGGCGCTGGATCGAGCGGCATGGCGCTCCGGCGTCGCTCGACGCTCTCGTCGCTGACCGGCAGCTGATCGGCTACGACCGCGAGACGCTGCTGATCGCAGGGCTGACCGCGCACGGCGTGCAGGCGACGCGGCGCGACTTCGGCGTCCGCTCGGACAGCAACCTCGCCCAGCTCGCGGCCCTGCGCGCCGGGCTTGGGGTCGCGATCGCGCAAGCGCCCATCGCGGCGCGTTCGCTCGACCTCGTCCGGCTCTTTCCTGCACTCGGCGGCGCGCTCGAGATTTGGCTGGTGAGCCACCCCAACCTGCGCGGCAGTCCTCGCGTGCGGGCGTGCCTCGATGCACTCGGCCATGCATTGGCGGCATATGTAGGCGACGAGGCGACGTAACGCAGCCGGACGCATAGGCTTCTCGAGCAGAAGCCGACGGTAAGCGGCGCCGTCGCTGCATCGCGGACACAACCAAACTGGGCGTAGATCGGCTTAGCACCGCAGCCTGGGTGGAACCCGGGTGGCACCCAGGCCATGGTGCTAGAAGCGTCGGATGAGCCAAGTTCTGTTCAGACGCAGGTTTGCGCCCATCTGCGTCTCCAAGCGTCCGAATTGACGTATCTCAAGCGGAGGCTTCACGTCACGCCCGTAGTTTGGTTCTCCGGCCTCATCAGTCAACGGAGGAAAGCTACGGTTCCCATCAACCACGTTGTCGAGCCAGCCAGATGGTGCGGTGACCGCAGGCCGGATCTTTGACGACGTGGGCGACGACTGAGAAGCCGGCCGCGTCGAGCAAGATCCGATATTCGGCAGGATCGAGGCTTCCATGGTAGAGGGGATCGCCCCCCAATTTGCCGATGGCTTCTCCCTCGGTATCGCCGCTGGTGAACATCAGCGCCGCGCCGGGTGAAGCGTGCGCCTGGAGGCGCGAGAACATGCTGCGCTGATCGCTGGGAGAAAGATGAAAAAAGCTGTCCCAGGCAAGCAGTCCTGAGAAGCACCGGCGGAGGGCAAGTTGCCGCATGTCGAGGAGGTGCGCTTCGACGCCCGGCAGATTGCGCTGAAACAGCACAAGCATCGTCGGCGCGCCGTCTACCCCCGTAACGTCGAACCCGCGACGGATCAGCTCCCCGGCCATCGGCAGACCGGAGCCACAACCTATGTCGAGTATTGCCGCCCCGGCCGGTAACAGGGCGCAGAAGCGATCGAGCCACAGCCCCTCAGTCAGGCGATCGCCGCGCAGGTTGGCCCAGCTAGCGCCGTGACGCTGGTAGACGTCGGTTACGGGAACTTCGCTGCTTCCGGCCGCCATGACTGCCTACCCGGAGAGCATACCCGGATCTTGGGAACGACTGCCAGCTGCCAGGTCTCACCGAAGTCCGCTTGGCGGCTACGCGCCAATTGTGGTCATCGCCGGGCGACGGGGCCATGCCCAAAAGCGGTCATTCAGGCTGTTGCGAAATCCAAGAATTTTGCAACAGCAAGAATGGTTCACCCTGTCTGCAAGATTTGAAAGTCATAGGAAAGTCATCCCGATTGTCTTGTTATACGCAATGAATTGCACGTCTTCTAACACTCTCGTATGTCCGGCAAAAGCCTTGCACCGCTGATTTACTCCATACCGCCAAGTGCTGCAATCTCAACCGCAATCATTAAACAGGCAATCAGCGCAACGCTCTTTCTTCTGCGCCACCACAGTCTGACCCCGGGACCAAATATCGCAAGGAAAAGGAGGAGGGCAATCCCAAAGGAAATGATTCTACTTGGGAGATCGTCGCTGCCATAGATCAAGTCGAGCGTGTCCAGTGAGGCGGCCGTATTAAAAACACTCGGGATGCCGAGAGCGTAGAACCAAAGCAATTGATGGTTTGACGCCGGACAATAGGAGTAAATGATGCCGGGTATTGTGCCGAAAACACAGGTTGGGTCATATGGTGGGAGTGTATGCTTGGCAATGCCCTGCATGACATAGCCAAGCACCCCCCCCACAGCTACATAAATCAGGAAAAGGGCCGAGCCCCATTGCAGGCAGACGAGGCATGCTCCAATGCCGCGGGCAAAAGATTTCATAGCTAATGAACCAACTCGTAGCCGGGCATTGTCAAGCGAAACGATCTTTTTTACGTTCAATTGTGGCTGTCGGTGCGTATCTTAAGAATTTCGCACCGTCCGGACAGGCAAGCGTTACCAGCAGCTTAGTCGGTGCAGATGCCTGGTGCGAATGTCCGCTTCCCTAGCCCGTCTCGACTAAAGCCGAATGGCCGCTCACGGCCAACTCCGGCTGATAGTAGAGAGTAGGGTGGGACGCCAAAGCGCGTCCACCCTACGCGCCTGCGTCCTGGCACGGCACCATCTGCGTCTACTACTACGTTTACCCGTTCCTTGCCCAACCACCCGACACGCCCACAACAGAGCGGCCTCAACAGGCAAAAGTTTTTTGGTTCTTTTTTTCAAAAAAGAACATCTTCCTTCCCCGCCTCAAACCGATACCGCCCCAGCAACACCGTCGCCACACTGTTCCAGATCAGGAACGGAATAATCGCCAGCACTGCAAAACGATAGCTCTTGCTCATATCGTAGGTGAAATTCAACATAACCAGCGCCAGAGCGCCGGCGCCCAGCAGAACACCGAAGGCGAGGCCGGATATGCTGCCGAGCGCGCGGCGGCCGAAATACCGGGACAGCAAATAGGAGAGCGGGGTGAATTCCGCGCCCAAACCGATCCCTATCATCATCCCGCCGGCGAACAGCCATGGCACGGTCTGCCCGCGCAGCAGGCATAGCAGCCCCAGCGCGGCGATCACGTAGCAGGGCGCCAGGATGCGGCCGCTGCGCGACCGGTCCAGCAAGGCGCCCATGGTTGGCTCCCACACGGTGCAGGTGAGGCCGCAGACAGCAACGACCGTGGTGCCGGTTTCCAAGGAGAAGCCACGATCCGTGAGCAGAGGCACAATGGTGGCGAACATGGCGGTAAGGCAGCCGCCGCCGATGGGCAGGGAGGTGGCCAGAATCCAGAATGTCGATGAGCGGAAGGCCACGCCGGCCGGAATGCCTTCGAATTCCGGCTCGGCGCCGGCCGTGGCTTCCCCTGGCGCGGGCTGCACCATTCGCTTTGGGATGAGCAGCGTCTGCAGCGGCAATCCGATGAGCAGAATGATCAACGCAATGCCGACGAAGGCGCCGCGCCAACCGGTGGCTTCCAGGATAATGCCGGCGAGAACCGGCATGAAGGTGGCCCCCAGGCCATTGCCGACGCCGCCGGCGATGCCCATCCACAGACCACGACGGGTTTCGAACCACTCCGCCAGCAGCTTGGCGTAGAGCATGCTGCCCGGCAGAGCGCCGAATGCGCCGATCAGGGCGAATTGCAGGTAAAACAAGATGGGGTTGGCGGTGGCGACGCCGAGGCTTAGGATCGAGAGGCCCAGGCCGAGGCTGCCCAGCAGAACCGCGGTGCGGGCGCCCCACTTATCGCCCAGCCGGCCGGCGAGCGGCGAGGCCAGGGCAGTGGCGAGCGACACCACGGCCACCGCGCCGCTGACGCCGGCACGCGGCCAGGCAAACTCCGTGGCAATCGGCACCAGGAACACGCCGAACGCGGCCGTGACCGTGGGCGTGACACCCAGCCCGTTGCCGACCGTGCTGGCCAGCACCACGCCCGCTGCGCGCCATGGTCTTCTGGCCGCGCTGGAAGCCGGAAGCGGCAGGGAGGTGGTGCGGGCGGCGAGATCGGTCACGTAGGAACCTCATGTGGTTTCACATCGGCCAACGCGGCCAGCACCGCGGCGGCGCTGGCAGTGTGGCCCGCCACGCCGATGCGCAGCATATCGATCACGGCGCGGGTAAAACCGGGATCGTAGCTGGCCGTGGCATCCTCGATCAGAACACACTCATAGCCACGGTCATTCGCCTCGCGAATGGTGGTGTTGACGCACACATCGGCAGTGACGCCGGTGACGAAAAGCTGGCGCAAGCCCCGCACACGCAGGATCTGATCCAGCAAGGTGGCGTAGAAGGCGCCGGCCCCGGGCTTGTCGATGATGATCTCGCCAGGGCGGGGGCGAAGCGCCGCGATGATGTCGTTGCAGGCCTCGCCAGTGATCATGTAGCGGCCGGCGGGACCCGGATCGCCAACGCGCGGCGCGTAACGGCCACGCTTGGCCGGGGGGCAATCGGCCAGATCGGGGCGATACCCCTCGCGCGTGTAGATCACCGGCAGGTTCAGGTTGCGAAAACGATAGAGTATTGCCGCGATCACCGGAACCACCGGGGCCAGCAGAGTGGTATCCAGGCCGATCGCGTGCGCCCAGCCGGCTTGCTCCATGAAATCCACCTGAAGGTCGATGATCACGAGGGCGCAGGCGGCGGTATCGCACACAAAGGGACCGGGATGGGCGTCGGAAATCAGCATGCGGCAGGCATTTCGCGAGACCTTGAGAAAAGGAAGAAAGAGTCTTCTTTTTTGAAAAAAAGAAGCAAAAAACTTTTGTTAGTTGGGGTGTGGGATATGAGGGAAAGGTTTTGCGGGGTGGCAGGTGAGGGTAGCCAAGCGTAAGTTCATGTGGGCAAGGATGGCGAGGCCGACGACGCCGAACGGATTCGCGGCCGTCTCCATCAATTCGAAATGATTGTAGCCTGCACCCTCGACAAGCTGAACCCGCTTGCCGGCCTGCTGCAAGGCGGCGGCGAAAGCACGTGACTGGCGCTGAAACTCCGGCGAATCATAGCTGCCGAATGCAAGGATCGCGGGCGCATGCACGCGAGCGACATGCCGGATGGGACTGAGCTCCTCCACCACCGTGTCGGTAAAGTCGATGTAAGCAGCGCGAGAAGAAAGGCGCACCGGTGCGAGATCATAGATGCCGGACAGAAAGGCGCCGCCTTTTATCAGATCCTGTGGCAGGCCAAGCCCTCCCCAGTCCGTGGCCAGCATCACCGCCGCCAGATGCGCACCGGATGAATGGCCGCCGACATAAATCCTGGTGCGGTCGCCGCCAAAATCGCCGGCCCGCGCATGCACGCACGCAAAGGCACGCCGAATCTGGGCCACCAGCACGGTCAGATCACCGTGCACATCCTGCACCCAATCGAAATCAACGCCCACGAAAACCGCACCCGCGGCCATGAACATCTCAGCCGCGAATGCGTAATTCTCCGCCGTCGCGGAACGCCAGGCGCCGCCGTGCAGGAAAACGAAAATGGGCGCGCCCGCCGGGGCGGTGGTGTAGATGTGCAGGCGCTCCGCCGCGCCCGTCCCATAGGCAATCGTCCGCGGCGGCCCCAGCCGCGCATGCATCGCATCGCTGTTGGCGATGAAGCGGTTGACGATCTGTAGGAAATTGGGCGCCCAGACGCTCTGGTCGAACGCGGCATCCAGAGCCTTGCTGTCCATGCCGTGCCAGATTTTCTCCCCCGGCGCCGCCATCTGCGCCCGGGCCGCAGGCATTGCAGCCGCGGCGCCGAGGCCGATCATGGCCCCCAAGGCGCCACGCCGACGCAGCGAATCAATCAAGCGCATCCAGAACCATCTGCTGAAAATGCCGCACGGCCTGCTCCCAATACGGTGAAAACCGCGTCCTGATCCCCGCCGCATCGCGCATCGCCAATGCGGCCTGCGTGCCCTCGATAAACTGGAAATCCTGCGGCAAAACCTCACGCCACATCGCCAGCGCAGCATCGCGCCCGGCCTGGTGCGCATCCCAGTCCGGCGTGTTTCTGAAATAGAGATGCAATTCCACGCGGGTGCGCGCGGGCCCATCCGGCAGCAGCATGCCCAGCATCACGTGGTCCGGCGTGATCAGCACGGTGCCTGTGGGGAACACGCTCAACACGATCATGCCCGGCCAGGCCGTGCCATCCAACGTGGTGAGCGGCGGCAGCGCCGCCTCGCCCCCATCATTGGCCTGCATCGCCACGATGCCGCCGGTGAAAACGCCGTCAGCACCGCAAAATCGCGAGTTGCGGAAGAGATGCGCATCCAGTTGCGGATGGCCGAAGACGAGATGGTAATCCTCGATGCCGCTTTCGGTCGAAACTTTCCAGTTTCCCAGATAGGCTTCGTCGATCCGGCCGCCATGGCGCAGGCCGCCGAGATCGAGGTTGGCGACGATATCCTGCAACCCGGCCGCATGGGTGGCGAAATCCGGCGCATTCCCATCAAGATTGACGAAGATGTAGTCCAGCCATTGGCCGATGCGAATTGGCTTGAGACCGAGTTCGTCGGTTGCGAACCCGGCAGCCTCGTGCTGCCGCGGCCCGCCGATTTCGGGCGTGGCCAGCAGCCGGCCGGTGAGATCGTACGTCCATGCATGCCAGGGGCAGCGGATCATGCGGGCCGCACACCGCGCCTCACCCACCAGACGCAAGGCACGATGGCGGCAGATATTGTGGAAGGCCCGGATGGCGCCCTCGCGATCCCGCACAACGATGATCGGCCAGCCGGCAATTTCGATCGGCACGATGTCGCCGGCGTTCGGGATGGCCGCACCTACGGTGGCCGCGCACCAGCCACGCGGAAACAGCCTCTCCTGCTCCAGCGCGTAGAAGGCCTCGCCATAGAACAGGCCGGGCAAGCCTTCGGCCTGCGCGATCGGGCGGGCCAGATCCGCGCGCGCCTGCCGGATCGCGTCGGCTGTGATGGCGGCACTGCCCATCAAGGTGTGTCTGCCTGTATGGCCATGGTCCGCATTTCCTCGCTCGCGGTGAAATTTAAGCACAGCGCATGCCGCGGCACCGTGTATAGGGGGTGCGTACGCGCGTGCCACCTTCAACCGGCGGTACGGCTAAAAGAAAGTGTTCTTTTTTAAAAAAAAGAACCAAAAAACTTTTGCTCCTTTGCGTGCGCTGCCGGCGACCCCGCGACAGCCGGTCGAAAGTTTTTTGGTTCTTTTTTTCAAAAAAGAACACTTTCTTTTCTTCTGTAGCCCTCCGAGAGACCTGGCATGACGACGTCCACACCACCAATCCCCGACCAATCCGCCCTTGCCGCCGCCGCGCGCGTCCTCGCCGCGGCGGGCCACGTTGCCGATCCGTTCACGACAGCGGAGATCTTTCCCGGCGAGGCCTATACTGGCGAGGATTTCTGGCGTTTCGAGCGCTGGGCCGTGTTCGAGCGGGAGTGGCTATGCATCGGCCATGTCAATCAGGTGCCCAACGCCGGCGATCATTTTGCGATCACCGTGTTGGATGAAAAGCTGGTCGTCGGCCGCAGCGAGGATGGCGCGCTGCATGTTGTTTCCGCCATTTGCCAGCATCGCGGCCACCCCTTGATGGACGGGCTGGCCGCCAGCGACACGCCGCACGCGTGCCGCAACGCCAGCCTGCTGGTTTGCCCCTATCATGCCTGGAGCTACCGGCTGGATGGCTCGCTGCACGCGGCACCGGGCATGCGGCAGACGGCCACGATTGAGGAACTGCGGCAGCGGATCCGTCTGCCGTCAATCCGCCACGAGATTTTCGAAGGCCTGATCTTCATCAATTTCGATCAGCACGCGCAGCCCCTGGCGCCGCGCCTGGGGCGCATGAAGGAGATGATCGAGGGTTATGGGCTGCCGGGCCTGATCCCGATGGAAGTGGCTTCCATCCCGATGCGGTGCAACTGGAAGATCTACCAGGAAAACTCCCTGGAACCGTACCACACCGACGTTGTCCACAAGCATTCGCATAATCCAGCGCCGGCCAATCTCTCGGCGTTTTATCCCTACGCGCCCGGCGATGGGGCGATCATCACCACCACACGCTTTGCCGAAACCGCCGAGCTGTTTGGCGGTGATGCCGAGGCGCCGCTGCCGCAGATTGCCGGGTTGAACGATGAACAGCAGGGCCGGCTGCTGTTCATCGCGGTTCTGCCAATGCTGTTCCTGCTGCTGGAGCCTGGCTCGGTGCTTGTCACGCTCGCGCGGCCGATGGGCCCTGAGAGTATGGAGTTGCTCGCCTTCTCGCTCTATCCCGAGGCGGCGGTGCAAACGCCGGGCTTTGCGGAAAAAGTGGCGGCGCAGACCGAGGCTTTGCAGGTGATTGTCGGCGAGGACATTGTGACGCAGGAGGCGTTGCAGCGTGGACACCGGTCCCGCTTCACGCCCAAGGGCGTGCTTTCCTGGCTGGAAGCGACGATCCCGCAGATGAATGCCTGGCTCGCCGAACGCTATCGATCGGGTCTTGATGCCGCCCTTTCCGCCCGGGCGAATGGCCGCACGATGACCGGATAACAGGCGGGCGCGGCACCGCATCGGCCGACGGCGATGCGGTGGGTTGCGGCAATTTTCATAAAAGGAACACTTGCTTTTCCGTCCTTCGCTTTGCAAAGCCCAGCGCCATGCTGCTTGCCCAGGCCGCCCAGTGGCTCCGCGCCGGCCGACCCGCCGAGGCCATTCCGCTGCTGCGCGAGGCGGCACGGCGTGATCCGGGCAATGCGGACATCCTGCATGATCTCGGCCTGGCCTGTCTGGAATGCGGCCTGATTGGCGAGGCGATTGACGGCTTGCGCCGCGCCATCGCCGCCCGCCCGGCCTTTGCCGATGCCCATTTGCGGTTGGGAATAGCGCTGGAGGTGGCAGGGGCGCTGGAGGCCGCGTTGGCGGCGTATCGCCGCGCATACGAGATACGGCCTTCGCTGGCGGATGCGCGTTACCGGGCCGGCGAGCTTCTGGAATCGCTGGGGCAGACCGCGCCGGCGATCCAGGCCTTCCGGCGCGCCGCCGCCGCCGCACCCAGGACCACACTCGGCAGGATCGCCACTGCCAAGGCTCTGCTCGCCGAAGATCGGGATGCGGAGGCCGAAAAGACCCTGCGCCAGGCACTCGCGCTGGACCGGACCAATGCGGTGGCGATGGAGCTTCTGGGCCAGGTGCTGGCGGAAAGGGGCCAATTTGGGCAAGCGCGCGAGTGGCTGCTGCTTGCCATCGCCCAGGCGCCCCAGCGCGCGGGCAGCTATTATGATGTTGTGCGGTGCGGGCGGATCGGCACCGGGGATGCGGCATTGTTGGCGGCGATGCGCGAGGCGGCCGAACGGCCGGGATTGGAACCGGCGCAACGATCCCGCGTGCATCTGGCGCTCGGCAAGGCGGAACAGGATCTGGGCAACCACGCTGCCGCCATGCGGCATTTCGACGCTGCCGAGGCCCTGCGCAACCTGGTACTACGTTTCGATCCCGCCGATTTCGAGGCCCGTGTTGCGCGCCTGATCGCGTGTTTCACCGCTGGCCCGATGGCGCGGGCAGCCACCCCTGCCCGCCCCGACGTGGCGCCGATCCTGGTTCTGGGCCTGCCCCGCTCCGGCACCACGCTGGTGGAACAGATCCTTTCCGCCCATCCTCAGGTACGCGCCGGCGGCGAACTGCCTTTCTGGAACGCGCTCGGGCGCGAGTGGGACCGGGCCGGGGCGGTGATCCCGGATGCGGGGTTTCTGGCACGGGCCGCGGCGGATTACCTTCAGCAGCTTCGCCATATTGCCCGCGGGGCAAGCGTTGTTACCGACAAGATGCCGATGAACGTGCTCTGGGCGGGCCTGATTCACATGGCCCTTCCCCATGCCAAGATCATCCACTGCCGCCGCTGCCCGGTGGACACGGCGCTTTCCATCCATCAAACCCACTTCAATCCCCGCATGGGCTTCCCCACCGGCGGTGCCGCCCTGGTGCGCACCATCCGCGCCACGCAGCGCGTGACATCCCATTGGCAGGCCGTACTCCCGCCTGGCACATTCATTGGCGTGGACTATGAGGCGCTGGTCTCCTCGCCGGGCTCCGAAATCCCGCGCATTCTCGCCGCATGCGGTCTGCCATGGGACCCCGCCTGCCTGCATCCGGAAAACAATGCGCGTGTGCTCAAGACGGCCAGCAAATTCCAGGCGCGCGAGCCTATCCATGGCGGCTCCGTGGGCCGCTGGCGTGACTATGAGCCTTGGCTTGGCCCGCTCGGCGCATTGCTTCAGGCCGCTCCGGCGGCGTCGCATCCGGCTGTTTCTGACAAGCGCCTGACAGTAAACTGATCTGCTGCTGACGCAAATACGAAGAAGACCCTGAATAACCCGTATCGTTCCGGCCAGTACGACCCGGTTATGGAAGGTCATGTTAGTGTCACGGACCTAAGCGGTTTCGTAATCTGCGCACACGCTATTCTCCCTTCATTGCGACGGGGCAGAGCGATTACCGCATCTTGTTGCAATAAACTTGCGTGATGCGCGGTGTGGTCTTGCCGCACGTCACTGCAGCCAACGCGCGATCAGATACACAGGGGATTCTGCGACATGAAGTCGGCGATTATTTACGGCCCGCTCATCGGGCTGATGGCGCTTGGGGCTGCCGCCCCGGCGTGGGCGGCACCATCAACCCAGTTCCCAACCTATGTCACCGGGCCGCAGGCCAACGGCACGTTCGTGATGTCCACGGGCCAGATCGTGAAGCCGGCCGGCACCGTGATCCATGTCGGTTCGCCGGTACGCGCCAAGGCCGTGGCGCTGAACCCGACCAACACCAACAGCGCCGCCGTGCTGCTGATGGGGGCGGCACAGGCGGTGGAAGTGTTCAGCCTGGCCACCGGCGCCGTGCAGCAGCTCTACTCGCCCTTCGGCGACAGCACCGGATCGTTCACCGGCATCACCTATACGCCCGATGGCAAACATCTGCTGTTCAGCCAGGATGACAGCTACATCGCCATCGCCACGGTGGATCCCACGTCGGGTCTGCTCAGCGACTATGAGCAGCTCGGCGTGGCGCCCAGCCAGGCCTATATCGACTGCACCGGCATCACCGTGGGCCTGCCCAACAACCCGGTAAATGAGGCCTGCGGCAATTTCTACAACGGCAACACGTACAGCTCCGATCCGGCTGGCATCGCCGTGACTGGTGACAGCACCACGGCCTATGCGATCCTGAATGCCAACAACACGGTGCAGCCGATCGACATGACGGTGGATCCGCCGCAGCTGAAGGGCAAACAGATCCGCGTCGGCAACGCGCCGAACAGCATCGTGATCAGCGGCACCACCGCCTATGTGAGCAATGAGGGCGGGCGCATCGCCAAGCCGACCGATTTCACCAACATCTCTAACGGCACGCCGATAGTCGCCAGCAAGGAAGCCGGCTTCAGCACCACCGGCAGCGTATCGGTGATCGATCTGACGACGGGCAAGCTGAAGGTGAACATCGCCACCGACGTGCACCCCACCGGAATGGCCATCTCCGGCGGCATGCTGTTCGTTACCTGCACCAGCGCCGACAAGATCGACGTGATCGATCTTGCGACCAACAAGGTGATGCGCACCATCAGCCTGGCTTTGCCGATCCTCAACCATGGCGGCGTGCCGCCCTTCGGCGCGCAGCCCACCGGCATCGCGATCGTGGGCTCCGTGGCCTACGTAACCCTCTATACGGTGAACGCAGTCGCCGTGGTGGATCTCAGCAGCACGGCCACTACGCCGGTGATGGGCTACATCCCCACCGCCTCCACCCCCAGCACCATCGCCTATGATGCCGCGCACAGCCAGCTTGTGATTTCCAACGACAAGGGTCTGGGCACCTGGGGTTCGCTCGGCACCGCCCACGGCGTCACCAGCTTCAACACGCATCAGGACACTGCCACGGTGAACCTGATCCCGATCCCCACTGCCGCCCAGTTGGCGACGTATACGACACAGGTCTATCAAAACAACCACTGGGACCTCACGGCCAATATCTCCGCGGCCAAAGGCGGCAGCGCCGGCGTGGCGCCGGTGGCGATCCCCACCCATCTCGGCGATCCCTCGCTGATCAAGCATGTGTTCCTGATCGTTCGTGAAAACCGCACCTACGATCAGATCCTGGGCGACGTGGCGGCGGGCAACGGCGACCCCTCGCTGGCGGTGTTCGGCGGCACGGCTACGCCTAACGCCCACGCCCTGGTGCAGCGCTTCCCGCTGCTGGACAATTACTACGATCCCTCCCGCCAATCGGCCGATGGCCATAACTGGCTCGTTCAGGGCATGGCGCCGTATGAGGATGATATCCAGTCCCCCGACTGGATCCGCAGCTACCCGGCCAACGGCTACGATGCGCTGGCCTATCAACCGAAAGGCTTCTTCTGGGATCAGGCTGAGTTGAAGGGCCTGTCGGTAAAAATCTTCGGTGAATATGTGGAATACGAGGGCGTTACCTACCTGCAGCCCAACGGCAGCACCAGCGAGCCAAGCTGGTCGCAGTTCTACGATGACGCGATGGCCTATGAGAGCGGCCAGGAACGCTCGCTTTACTACGGCACCACCGTCAATACGGTCTCCGAAATCCCTTCGGTGCAGAACTACTCGGTGGCCCATTTCCCGGTGTTCGACCTGGGCATCCCCGACCAGTTCCGTGTTGATCTTTGGCTGCAGAATTTCAACGCGGACGTGGCGGCGGGCACGGTGCCGGCGCTGAGCATCCTGTGGATCATGTGCGACCATACCGGCGGCCCGCCGACGGTTCTGGCCGAACAGGCCGACAACGATCTCGCCATCGGCCGTATCGTCGATACCATCAGCCACAGCAATGTGTGGGGCACATCGGCGATCTTCATCACCGAGGACGATGCGCAGGATGGCGTTGACCACGTGGATGGCCACCGCAGCCCCGGCTACGTGGTCAGCCCCTACGTGGTGCAGTACCAGGGGGCCAATCACACCTACTACACCCAGGTGAACATGACCCGCACGATGGAACAAATCCTCGGCTTGCCGCCGATGAACCAGTTCGATCTGGTGGCTTCCCCGATGTTCAACCTGTTCACCAACACGCCGAACACCACGCCCTGGACGCACGTGCCCAACGAGATCCCGCTGAACGAGGGTGTTACGGCCAGCAACGACATCATGAGCCCGCTGGCCAAGGCCTGGTCACTCGCCAAGGCCGATATCTTCAAGGACAAGCAGCACAAGGCGGACTCAGAGGATCCTTACACTGTGAACCACTGGGCCTGGTATGAGGCGACGAAGTTCAAGCGCCCCTACCCCGGCGAAACCACCGTGCGCTGGCCGAGCGATTTCGCCAAGCGCATTGCCCACCCGGACCTTGATCTCGACGATTGACCATAAGGCTTGAGCTGGAATCCTCTCCCCACCCCGGGGAGAGGATTTTTCTTTTGAGGAAGGTGTTCTTTCTTGAACAATGAAACAAAAAGCTTTTTCCTGTGCTGTCGCGAACCGAGTTTTGCCACAAACTGCGAGAGCTGATTGCCTGGCAAGCCCTCGATGAACACGTTGCCCTGCCCCTGGCGTGTGGATAAGCGGCGTGCCGGCGCCAGACTCTCGACGGTCGCTTGGCGAGCCACTTACCCACACGAACCCGGCTGCACCAAAGTAAAGGCCGAAACGGCGTTACTCGCTTGACTGAAGCAAAGACTGTTCTTTTTTGAAAAAAGAACCAAAAAACTCTTGCTCATTGGCACCCGGGCAGCACGGCAAAATCCGTGACTTTGGGCACTTGCTCGCGGGCATCTGCTGCGTAGGTAATTTCCGTCCCTGGGACAATCGCCCCGCACGCCACACCTTCATCCCTGCCATGGACGTGGACTGAGAGGCAAGGCGTTTTGCCCTGCTCGCATCCAGGGCGCGAGGGAAAAACCGGCGGCCAAGCAAGCCGGCGCCCGCGCGCCAATCACATCGCATGAGGGCCAAAATGGAATATCAGAGCGTCAACCCATTCGACAACAAGCTTGTAAAATCATTCGAGGAACTCACCGACAAGCAGTTGGAAAGCAAACTCGCTCTGGCTACGGCCTGCTTTGCTGCCTGGAAGCAGAAAAGCTACGCGGAACGCGCCATCGTGGTGAATAGGGCTGCCGAGCTGCTGCAGGCGCGGGCAGGCGAATTCACTCACACCATGACACTGGAAATGGGCAAGCGCATCACCGAAGCCAGAGGCGAGGTAGAATTCAGCGCCCAGATCCTGAAATACTACGCCAAGAACGCCGAACGCTTCCTCGCGGACGTGAAGCTGCATCCTGAACACGGCGAAGGCCACATGGAAAGCAGCCCGATCGGTGTGGTTTTCTGTGTGGAACCATGGAATTTTCCATACTATCAGTTGGCGCGTGTGGCTGGGCCGCATCTGATGGCCGGCAATACCGTCATGGTGAAGCACGCCGGATGCGTGCCGCAATGCGCCATTGCCTTCGAGAAGCTGTGGGCGGATGCAGGCGCGCCCCCTGGCCTATATACCAACCTGCTGATTTCGCACAAGCAATCCAGCAGCATGATCGATGACCGCCGGATCAAGGGCGTGGCACTGACAGGCAGCACGGCCGCGGGCCGGAATATCGCGGCCAGCGCCGGCAAGAACCTGAAGCCCTCTTCAATGGAACTCGGCGGCAGCGACGCCTTCATTGTGCTGGAAGATGCCGACATCGCGCACACGATCAAGTGGGCCGTGTGGGGCCGGATGTATAATTGCGGCCAGACCTGCTGTGCGGCGAAGCGCTTCATTGCCGTGGAAGCCGTGGCTGACAAGTTCCTTGCGGAATTCAAGAAGGCGATGGGCGCGCTGAAGGCCGGCAATCCATTGGACGAGAAGACAACGCTTGGACCTCTTTCTACCGAATCCGCGCTGATCACACTCCTCGCCCAGGTGGACAACGCGGTGAAACACGGCGCCAAGATCGAACTGGGCGGCAAGCGCATAGACCGTCCCGGCGCCTTCATGGAACCCACGATCCTCACCCATGTAGAACCCGGCAACCCCGCTTTCCGCGACGAATTCTTCGGCCCGGTGGCCATGTTCTTCCGCGTGAAGGACGAGGATGCCGCCATTGCGCTGGCCAATGATTCCGATTTCGGCCTGGGCGGTTCGGTGTTCACCAAGGATCTGGCGCGCGGCAAACGTGTGGCCAGCCGCGTGGATACCGGCATGATGTTCATCAACAACATCTCCTGGTCCGACGCCGATCTTCCCTTCGGTGGCATCAAGGATACCGGATATGGCCGAGAACTCGGCGATATGGGCATCCAGGAGTTCGTCAACAAGAAGCTGGTCCGTTACGTGGTTGCCGACGCGCCCGTGTAGACAGGAAGGTCTTCTTTTCTGAAGAAAAGAACCAAAAGACTTTTGACTGGCTGTCGCGGAGTCGCCGGCAGCACACGCAATGGGTAAAAGTTTTTTGGTTCTTTTTTTCAAAAAAGAACGCCTGCCTTTTTTCCGATGGGAGCCAGCATGTACGTCAACGTCGCCGTGCTCAAGGAGACGCAGAAGCACGAGGGCCGTGTGGCCCTCGTGCCCTCCATCGCGCTCCGCCTGACTAAACTCGGCGCCAGACTGCACTTGCAGGCTGGCGCCGGCGACGCGATCAAGCAGCCCGACAGCGCCTACACGGGCGTGGCTGTCGTTGCTGATTTGAAAACCTTGCTGTTCGACGCAGATGTTGTGCTCGCCGTGCAACCGCCGCCGGTAGAGTCGATCGACATGATGAAGGAGGGAGCGGTACTGATCTGCTTCATTTACGAGAACAAGGAACCCGCCGTTGTCCAGCGCCTTTTGGAGAGGAAGATAACGTGCTTTGCCATGGAGATGGTACCGCGCATCTCGCGCGCGCAGGCAATGGATGCGCTGTCCAGCCAATCTGCCCTGGCGGGCTATTACGCGGTGCAACTGGGCGCGGTGACCCTTTCCCGCATCCTTTCTAAGATGTCCACCGCCGCGGGCACGATCGGGCCGGCCAAAGTGCTGGTGATTGGCTTGGGCGTTGCCGGCCTGGAAGCCGCCGCCACCGCGCACCGGCTGGGCGCCGTGGTGCAAGGCTATGACGTTCGGCCGGACACCAAGGCGCAAATCGAATCCCTTGGCGCGACATTTGTGGATACCGGCGTGGACGCCGCGGGTGCCGGCGGTTACGCCCGTGAAGTGACCGCGGCGGAGAAAACCAGAATTGACGCCATTCTGACGGATCACATCCAGAAGGCCGATCTGGTTATTACCACCGCAGCCATTCCCGGCCGCGCCTCGCCCAAACTGATCAGCCACGCCCAGGTAACGGGCATGAAATCGGGCTCCGTGATTGTGGATCTCTCCGCGGAGGGCGGCGGTAATTGCGAGGATACCAAGCCAGGCGAAACCACTGCCGTGGGCATGGTGACGATCGTCGCGCCGCTTAACGTGCCGTCCTTGCTCGGCGAGGACGCAAGCGAGCTATACGCCAAGAACATCTACAATCTGCTGGTTCTGATGCTGAAGGAAAACGTAATCGTGCTCGACTGGAGCGACGAGGTTCTGGCCAAGACCGTGCTCACCCACGCCGGCCGGCATCACCGGGACGCCACCGAGCTGGAAGCCTTCCCAGGCGGCGGAACGCCTGCCGCAGAAAAACCCGCCGCACGGGCGGCATGACGCGGAACGGAGCTAAATGATGAATTTCACCATCGAGATCACCGGCTTTGTGGCGCTTTACGTGTTCATGCTCGCGGCCTTCGCCGGCTGGGTAATCATCGGGCGCGTCCCTGCCATTCTGCACACACCGCTGATGTCAGGATCCAATTTCGTGCACGGGATTGTCGTGGTGGGGGGCCTGTTCGCCTTGCTCAACGCCAGCACAAGGCCGGAGCAGATAATCGGCTTTTTCGCGGTTCTGCTCGGTGCAGGCAATGTCGCCGGCGGCTACGCCGTTACCGGCCGCATGCTCGCCATGTTCAAGCCGAGCATCCAGGCCCCCACAACCGTAACGAAAGGCTGAGCAGCCGCCATGATCATTCAAGTCTCGCAGCTCGTGATCGGCGCGGTGGATCTCATCGCCGCCTTCCTTTTCATGTATGGTCTCAAGCGGATGTCCTCGCCAGTGACGGCGGGATCAGGAATATACGTGGCCGGCATCGGCATGCTGGCCGCGGTGATGGCAAGTTTCCTGTACGCCCTCGATGTCGAAACCGCCGCAAGACCATACCTGATGAACAATATCGGCCTCGCGGTTTGCGCCCTTGTTCTCGGCGGCGGCGTGTCCTGGTGGGGCGGCCGGAAAGTCGCCATGACGGCCATGCCGCAAATGGTGGCGATCTATAACGGCATGGGCGGCGGCGCCGCGGCAGCAATTGCCGGCGTCGAGTTGTTCGGCGGCAAGGTCAGCGGCATGACACAGTTGGCGGTGACGTTGCTGGGCGCACTGATCGGCGCCATTTCGCTCTCCGGTTCGCTGATCGCCTGGGCAAAGCTGGATGAAATCCTCACCGCCCCGCTACGCTTCTGGGGTCAGCAGGCGTTCAACGCCCTGGTGCTGCTAGGCACGATTGCGGTGGGCGGATACATCGTCTTCATCCTGCAAAGTGGCACGCAACCGCTTCTCACGATGCCCCATCTCATCATGCTGTTCTTCGCCTGCGCGCTGCTGTTCGGCGTGATGATGACAATGCCGATCGGTGGGGCGGACATGCCCGTGGTCATTTCAATCTACAACGCCGCGACCGGGCTTGCCGTCGGCCTGGAGGGCTTCGTGTTGCAGAATCCGGCGCTGATGATCGCCGGCATGGTTGTGGGCGCGGCCGGCCTACTGCTCACCCTGCTGATGGCGCGTGCCATGAACCGCTCGGTGAGCAACATACTCTTCACCAATTTCGGCGCTGTGGTGCAGCAGAAGCAGGGCAACATCAAGGGCAGCCTAAAACCCGCCGGCGCCGCCGATGCGGCTATTGCCATGCGCTACGCCAGCAGCGTGATCGTAGTGCCTGGCTACGGCCTGGCCGCGGCGCAGGCACAAACCAAACTCTTCGATTTCGTCAAGCTGCTGACAGCTTCAGGCGTCAAGGTCAGGTTCGCGGTGCACCCGGTGGCCGGCCGCATGCCCGGCCAGATGGACGTTCTGCTGGCCGAAGCTGGCGTTCCTTACGACATGATTTTCCAGCTCGATGATATAAACGAGGACTTCAAGGACACGGATGTGGCCCTCGTGATCGGTGCCAACGATGTGGTGAATCCGGAAGCGCGCACGGAAAAGACCTCGCCCATCTATGGCATGCCCATCCTGAACGCCGACAAGGCCCGGCATGTCTACGTGATCAAGCGCGGCCAGGGAAAGGGCTATGCCGGCATCGTCAATCCCCTTTTCTATGAAGATAATTGCAACATGGTCTACGGCGATGCCGCCGCGGTGCTGGCCGAAATGATCGAGGCCGTTCGTGGCCTGACCAAAGCGGCCGCTTGACCAAACTGGCCAAACCAGGCCGAACCCCAGCAGGAGCAAGACAATGGCGAGCAAAATGCAGGCCGCAGTCGTTGAACATTTCGGCCAGCCATTGGTCATCCGGGAAATGGACATTCCCACCCCCGGCCCCGGCCAGATCCTTGTGAAGACCGAAGCCTGCGGCGTTTGCCATACGGATGTTCATGCCGCCGACGGGGACTGGCCGCTGAAACCGAAGCCACCCTTCATCCCCGGGCATGAGGCGATCGGCCGCGTGGCGGCCATCGGCGCGGGCGTCACGCTCGTGAAAGAAGGCGACCGCGTGGGCGTACCCTGGCTCTACTCCGCATGCGGCCATTGCGAATACTGCCTGACCGCGTGGGAAACCGTTTGCCCGGATGCCAGGTTCGGCGGTTATACGCAAAATGGCGGCTTCGCCGAATACCTGCTTGGCGATCCGAATTACGTCGCGCATATTCCAGCCGGCATCGATGCACGGCTGGCAGCCCCGCTTATCTGCGCTGGCATCACCACCTACAAGGGCATCAAGGTGACGGAAGCCAGGGCCGGTGAGTGGCTCGTGATTTCCGGCGCCGGCGGCCTGGGCCACCTGGCCATCCAATATGCCAAGATCATGGGCCTGCAAGTCTGCGCCGTGGATATCGATGACGCCAAGCTGGCGCTGGCCACGCAGATGGGTGCGGACCTGGTGGTGAACGCAAAACATCCCGATGCTGTCGAAGCGGTGAAGCAAGGCACCGGCGGCGGGGCGCATGGTGTACTGATTACCGCGCCATCCCTCGGCGCCTTCAAGCAGGGCGTGGCAATGACGCGCAAGCGTGGCACCTGCGTTCTTGTCGGCCTGCCGCCGGGCGACTTCCCGGTCCCGCTGTTCGATGTGGTGGCGAATTGCATCACCATCCGCGGCTCCTTCGTCGGCAATCGAGAGGATATGGCGGAAACGCTGGCCTTCGCCGCCGAGGGGCGTGTGAAGGCCGATATCGAACTGGAACCTCTCTCCGCCATCAACGGCATCTTTGGCCGCCTCAAGGAGGGCAAGGTCGCCGGGCGCGTGGTCATCGACTTCGCGGAGGGGGCGACGGAAATTGTTAAGACCTTGCATTCCGAGATGCGCAAAGCCGTTCTGGCGTAGGGAAGAAAGGCCGTCCTTTCTTGAGAGAAAGAAGCAGAGACTTTTGGTTTTTTTGGGTCAGGGGATGAGGACGGCAGCCCCTTCGAAACGGCCGGCGCGCAGATCGTCCAGCGCCTGATTGGCATTCTGCAAAGGATAGGCCGTCGTGTGCGTGGCTATGCCCATCGCGGGAGCCACGCGCAGGAAATCCAGCCCATCCTGCCGCGTCAGATTGGCAACCGACAACAGCTCCCGCTCATCCCACAGCAGCGCATAAGGAAAACCCGGAACGTCGCTCATATGGATCCCCGCGCATACAACGCGGCCACCCTTGCGCACCGCGCGCAGCGCCATCGGAATCAGATCACCTATTGGCGCAAAGATGATCGCGGCATCCAGCTTCTCCGGCGGCATCTCATCAGAGCCGCCGGCCCACTCCGCGCCGAGCGTACGCGCAAATGCCTGTGTGGCGGCATCGCCGGACCGCGTGAAAGCAAACACCGAGCGCCCCTGAAAACGCGCAACCTGCGCGATGATATGGGCCGCAGCCCCGAAACCATAAAGCCCCAGCTTGCGGGCATCCCCGGCCATGGTCAAAGACCGCCAGCCGATCAGGCCGGCGCACAGCAACGGTGCCAGGGACACATCGGATCCGGCCTCGCCAAGCGGAAAGCAGAAACGCGCATCTGCGATGGCCGCCGTCGCGAATCCGCCATCGCGCGTGAACCCGGTGAAGACAGGATGATCGCACAAATTCTCGCGATGCATGCGGCAATAGGGACAAATGCCGCAGCTATGCCCAAGCCAGGGAATGCCCACACGCTCGCCGAGCGCCAGCCCGCCTACCCCCGCGCCCAGCACATCGATCCGCCCGACGATTTCGTGGCCGGGAATGATCGGCACATGCGGGTTCGGCAACTCGCCGTCCACCACATGCAAATCCGTGCGGCAGACACCGCATGCGGCCACTTTTACCCGAACCTCTCCCGGTCCGGGTTGCTTGTCGGGCAGCTCTGTCCAGACAAGGGGGGTCCGTAGTTTGGTCAGCACCATGGCGTGCATGGGAGTCTCCGCTCTTGAAGAAAAAAAGGTCTTCTTTTTTGAAAAAAAGAAGCAAAAAACTTTTGACTTTTGGTGCGGAGCTCAACGGCAGCGTGCGCCAAGGAATAAAAGTTTTTTGGTTCTTTTTTTCAAAAAAGAACATTCTTCCTTCCTCTACCTGAACCTGACAGAACCCAAACCCATCGGAAAACACCCAAAGGGCACGCTCTGCGTAGTTTCCGAGGCTCCTTGCCGCCCATCCGATGGGCGAGAGTACTTGCTTGACGCCTGAGGATCGCCCCATTGGAAACGGTCGCACAAAATCCAGACATCCGGCCGGACCTGTCAAAAACCGACCAGCAGACCCTGGCATCGCTCTTTGCCCACCCGATAGCGCGAAATCTCAAATGGCGGGATGTGGTCGCGCTGTTCACCAGGCTCGGCACGGTGGAGCATCTGCCAGACAACGAAACCTCGCTCCGCATGGGCGCGGAGCACCAGGTGGTTCGGCGTCCCCACGGCAAGGACCTCACGATCGAGGAGATCATGCTGCTCCGCCACTTTCTGATGCGAAGCGGCTGGAACACGAAACTTCCGTCAGCTCCACAGCGCACGACGGATTTCCTGATCGCGATCGATCATCATGAAGCCAGGATCTACGCCATGGATCAGCACGAGGTGGATCATGGCGAACAGACTATCAAGCCTTACGATCCGCATCACTTCCTGCACCATTTGACGCATAAGGACCAAACCCGCCAGCGCGGCGAGCGCGCGGCCGAAGACCCCAGCTTCTATGAACGCATCGCGGATGCGGTGATCACGGCTGTTCCGCATGGCCGGATCGTGATCGTAGGCCATGGCAAAGGGCACAGCGACGCTGGGCATCACCTTCAGGACTGGCTCCATCTGCATCATCCTCAGACATCTGCCCGCGTGGCCTGCGCCATCGCCGCGGACCTATCGGCGCTGACGCCGCCGCAGTTGTTCGCTCTCGGCCGGGAGGCCGTTCCAGCGTCTTTTTAGGTGTGTCCGAACCTGTACGGCCCCGCCTGGCAGGTTTTATGCTCCCGCCGCTTGCGAAAGCCGGCATGGATCCGCGTGCAAATTCCTCCACCCCGCGCTGGGCGCCGGCGGCTTCTGCTGCGGCCAGCCCCGCACCACGCATTGGCCGCTGCCGCGGGCAACCGGCCAGGGCGGCAGGGTGCCGAGCGCTTCTGGTTGCAATAGCCCGGGTCCTGGGATAATTCGAACATCGCCGGAGATTTCGACGAGACCCTCACCCTATGAGCCATACGCTGGCGCTTGATCCAAACAGTGAGAGCCTCGCGCCGGGATTGGCGAATATCGACGTGCCGCCGGAGCTTCTGCCCAGTGTCAGCCGGCACCGCGCCAATTTGGCACGGCTGGTTGAAGTATTGAAGACAGCCGGCGTCGAAGATACTCAAATAGAAGCAAGCGTCAATGGGGTGGTAGCCTCGTACCGGGATGAACTGCTGCAAGCGATTAAAGCTTTGATGAAGAGCCCTCCAGATGTTTGACTTCAAGTTGCAGGACGAATTTGGCCGGCTTGCCGCTCTGCGTCGTTACGAGGTGCTGGACACACCGCCCGACGCCCCTTTTGAAAAGATCACGGCCCTGGTGAAAACGGTTCTGAATGTGCCGATGTGCGCCGTTTCCCTGGTCGATAAGGACCGGCAATGGTTCAAGTCGTGCGTTGGGCTCGATGTACGGGAGACGTCTCGCAACGTTTCGTTTTGCGCCCATACGATTGGCTCGCGAAGCCCGATGGTGATCGAGGACGCATGGCTTGATGCGCGTTTTGCCGGGAACCCTCTTGTGCGAGGCGAGCCGTTCATTCGCAGTTACCTCGGTGCGCCGCTGGAAACGCCGGACGGCTACAACATCGGTGCGCTGTGTGCACTGGATACCAAGCCGCGCATCTTCGCCGAGAGCCATATCAATATTCTGAAAAGCTTTGCATCTCTCGTGGTGGACGAGCTTGAGTTGCAAAGCCTGGCACGAACGGATCAACTCACGGGGGCAGCGAGCCGGCGGGCTTTCGTCGATGATGTTCAGAGGGCCGCAACCCGCTTCGCCAGACATGGTCTCGCAAGCGCGCTGTTTATATTTGACCTGGACCATTTCAAGCGCGTGAACGATACGTATGGGCATATTGCCGGGGACCAGGTTCTTCGTGCGGTTGGCCAGTGCTGCGCGGAACTCACCCGATCCACCGACACGTTCGGCCGGCTCGGCGGCGAGGAGTTCGCCGTGCTGCAACCTGACACGGACCTGGAGGGTGCCTTGCAGACGGCGAACCGCTTCCGGGAGGCCCTGGCCGAAATTGTGGTTCAACATGACCCGCCCATCGGGATCACGGCCAGCTTCGGCGTGGCGACATTTTCGGGATTGTGCCCGACGGGTGAAGCGGTGATTGCGGAGGCGGACCGTGGCCTGTACCTCGCCAAGCAGGGTGGGCGGAACCGCTGCTGCGTGTGGACCCGATAGGAAATCTCCTGGCGCTTGGCCGGTCTCGGCAAGCTTATGTTTTCCCGTTGATCGGAAACGGGGGTTTAGAGCCTCGCTCCGGAGGCGCCGTGCGATGGGGATGATGCGTAGAGTGCTGGTAGTGCTGGCGCTGTTCGCCCTGTGCGATGCAGCGGCAGGCAAGGGCTACCAGACTGCCGGCACGTGCGGCGGCTTTCCCCGCGTCAGCCTGCACACCCCGCCTGGAATATGCGTCGGACTGGTGGCACAGCAGCTTGGGTTCGCGCGGGGTGTGGTTGAACTGGGCCACGACATCTACGTGGTGGATATGGGTGGATGGAGGAAAGGTCGCGGCCGGCTGCTGCGCCTGGCGCATGACGGGCATGACGCGCCCGAGGTTTTGCTGACTGGTTTGGACGAGCCGAACGGCTTGGCCGCGGCGCCGGGCGGCGCGCTTTACCTGGGCCTGTTGGGGCGCGTCGTTCGGGTAAAGCTGTCTGGGGCCAGGCCGGCTGTTGAGGACGTGGTCACGGACCTTCCAGCAACTGGCCGGCATCCGCTTTCAGCCTTCGCGGTTGCCGCGGATGGCGCGTTGTATCTCAACATCGGATCTGGGACGGACCATTGCGAGAACCCGGACGCCACGCGGCCGGATCCCAAGGCGCCGTGCCGGGAGCTGGTTGGCGATGCGCCGCGCGCCAGGATCGTGCGTGCGGTGCCCGGGCCCGCTGCCATCTCGTGGCGGGCGGCAAAGGTGGTTGCGACCGGGCTCCGCAACAGCCTGGGGCTTGCCATCACGGGCGATGGAACGCTGGTTGCGGCGGTGAACGCGCGCGATGCCATCAATGCGGCCGATCCGACGCTATCCGATGCAGCCTTACCGCACGACACGTTCGACGTCATTCGGCCAGGCGCCGATTACGGATGGCCGTATTGCTTCGATAACGACCGGCCGAGCCCGGAATACCGCGCACATGATTGCTCGTCGGCCCAGAAGCCAACCCTGCTGCTGCCGCCGCACGCGGCTCCGCTTGGCTTGCTGCTCTACACGGGCAAGGCGCTTGCGGAGATATCTGGCCGCCTTGTTCTGCCCTATCACGGCTACCGCGCTACCGGTCACCGGATCATGTCGCTCGCGGTGGATGCTTCGGGCCACCCTATCGGCACCCCGATGCCGCTCGTTTGGGGCTGGGACGGCAGAACGGGCCAGACCCCCATGGGCTCCCCTGTCGCGGTGGCGGAAATGACCGACGGCACCGTATTGGTGTCGGAGGATCACAACGGCACGCTGTTGCGGCTGGCGCGCGACTGATTTGGAGAGAAAGGCCACGGGCTCTGCCCCTGGACCCAAGCGGCGGCCGAAAGGCCCCAGACCCCTCCACTAGGCTTTACACCTCAGCGCGGCTCGGGGGCTAATGCGGCCCGTGTCTGCGCGCGGATAACCTCTTTGAGCATCTGCAACCTTGGGCCACGGAGATCGGGCCATCCCAGGCGTTCCAGAGCTCCGTCACGGCCCAGGTGGAAGGCCCTGATCTGCCCCAGCAGCGCCAGGCTGCGGATGCGGGTGCGCGGATCCGATGGAGGGTGGCCGGTGATCAGGCCAACCAGGCGGTTGCAGTGGCTATCGAGTTCGCCCCTCACGATCCTGCGCAGAGCCTCGTAGGCGGGCCCCTTCCCTTCCTCGCCATGGCCGCGCGCCATGAAGCTGGACCAGCCATCGGCTTCGCTGGTTTCAAACAGGAAATCCGCCAAGGCGTCCAGGATGCCGCACAGCGCGTCCAGCGCCCCGATCCGATCCGCGCCCACCTGCTCCGCCCGGCGGTAGGCGCTTTGCATCGCGCCGGAGAGCCGTTCGGCGATGTATTCGGCGCAGGCCAGGTGCAGACCTTCCTTGCCGTCGAAATAATATTGCAACGCCGGGGGGTTGACCCCGGCGTCCTGGGCGATCTGGCGGGTGGAGGCGCGCTCGAATCCCTCCTCCCCGAAGCGACGCAGCGCGGCCTGCACGATCTTGAGCCGCTTGAGGTCGCCGCGCGCATAACCGCCGGTGGGCGGCCGCCGGCGCGGCAGGAGAGTATCCACCGTGTCTCGACTCCTGGCAGTCACCAATGTGGTCCAATTGACATACATCTCGCCGCGCGTCATGTGGTTCGCCTGGAACACATTTGGAGCGGCCCCGTTGCCTTTCGAATCCGCCGCCGCCGACCATGTGGCGCCCAGGGGGAGTGTGCTCAGGCGGCCGATGCGGTGGGTTGGCCTGCTACTTGGTCTGACCGCCCTGGCCGCCGGCGGTTTCTACTGGTGGACGACCGCCCGGTTTCTGCAAACCACGGATGATGCTTACCTGCGCGCTGACCAGGTGACGATGGCGCCGAAGATATCCGGCTATGTCAGCGAAGTGCTGGTGCGAGAGAACCAGACTGTCGCGGCGGGGCAGCCCCTCGTGCGCATCGACCCCGCCAACTACAGCGCGGCGCTGGCACGGCAGATCGCCATGCGGGATGCGCGGCAGGCCGATGTTGCCATCAGCGAGGCGCAGTTGCAGCAGCAGCTCGCCGCCGTGCAGCAGGCGCAGGCCCAGCTTGCAGGCGACGAGGTGGACGCAAAATTCGCGGCCGCCGAGGCAGAGCGGTATCGCCGCCTCGCCGCCACCGGTGCCGAGACCGCCGAGAAACTCGCCCAGATGGTCAACCGGCGTGACCGCAGCACAACGACGGTGCAATCCGACAAGGCGGCCCTGCTGGCAGCCCAGCGTCAGGCGGAGACGATGCGCGCGCAGATCGCGCAGGCGCGGGCTCAGGTAGAGGCGGCCGGCGCATCCATCCATGAAGCGGACCTGGACGTGACGAACACGCTGGTGCGGGCCAGCATCGCCGGCCGCGTGGGTGACCTGACCGTCCGCACGGGCCAGTACGTGCAGCCGGGCACACGGTTGCTCACGCTGGTGCCGGTGCAGGACATCTATGTCGTCGCTAATTTCAAGGAAACGCAGCTGGCCGCCATTCAGGCGGGCCAACATGCCAGCGTTGCCGTCGATGCGTTGGACGGACGTAAGATCGATGCGGTTGTGGAGAGCTTCGCACCGGGAACGGGGGCGGAGTTCGCCCTGCTTCCACCCGAGAACGCGACCGGCAATTTCACCAAGATCGTGCAGCGCGTTCCGGTGCGGCTGCGGCTGCACACCGATGCGGCGACACTGGCACGGCTTGTGCCGGGCCTGTCGGTCAGCGTGCAGATCGACACCAGCCAGGCCGCCCCGAGGCCGGCGGGCGACCGCTGATGGCGGCATCGGCGGTCATGGCCGGCTATCCCGACGAGGCGCAGGCCAGCGTTACCGACTGGATCGCGGTGCTTGCAGGGGCATTGGGCGCGCTGATCGCTTCGCTGGATATCTCCATCGTCAACTCGGCGCTGCCGCAGATCCAGGGCGAGATCGGCGCCAGCGGCACCGAGGGCACCTGGATTTCGACCGGCTATCTGGTGTCGGAAGTCATTGTGATCCCGCTCACCGCATGGCTTACCCGCGTGCTGGGATTGCGCAATCTGTTGTTGGGGTGCGCCGTTCTCTTCACCATGTTCTCGATCGTCTGCGGGGTGTCGCACAGCCTGCCGATGATGATCGTGGGGCGCGTCGGGCAGGGCATGACGGGCGGGGCGCTGATCCCGACGGCGCAGACAATTATCCGCACGCGCCTGCCGATGCGGCAGATGCCGCTGGGGATGACAATCTTTGGCCTGATCGTGCTGCTCGGCCCGCTGGTGGGGCCGGTGCTCGGCGGATGGCTCACCGAAAGCTACAGTTGGCAATGGTGCTTCTTCCTGAACATCCCCGTGGCCGTGGCGCTGGTGGCATTGCTGCTGCTGGGCTTGCCGTATGAGCGGGTGAAAGCGCAGCTGTTCCTGAGCGCCGATTGGTTGGGCATCATCGGGATGACCGTTTTTCTGGGCGCGCTGACTGTGGTTTTAGAGGAAGGCCAGCGGGACCGCTGGTTCGAATCCGATCTGATCCGGGGCTTGTCGGTTGCCTGCGTGATCGGCTTCTGCGCGCTGATCTATGCCCAGGCAACGGCGGCGCAGCCGGTGATCAAGCTGCGTTTGCTGCTGAACATGAATTACGCGAGCGTTATTATCATCGTCGTCACCGTCGGCTCCAGCCTCTACGGCATTCTCTATGTCCTGCCGCAATTCCTCAGCGGTGTGTCCGGCTACAACGCGGCCCAGTCCGGCCGGATCCTGTTCATTTCAGGCATCCCCGCGTTTCTGATGATGCCGATCCTGCCGAGGATGCTGGGGCGGGTGAACATACGCCTGATGGTCAGCGGTGGCTTGTTGTGTTACGCCGCGAGCTGTTTTCTGGACATTCATCTGACGGCGCAGGATACCGGCAGCGCGTTCGTATGGTCCCAACTGCTGCGCGGCGTGGGGCAAATACTCTCCCTCTTGCCGTTGAACCAGGCATCCGTGGGCGCTGTCAGCCGCGCGGACGCAGCGGATGCCGCGGGTCTTTACAACATGGCACGCAATCTCGGCGGCTCGCTGGGCCTGGCGGCCCTCGGCATCTTCATCGACCGGCGGATGGAATTGCACGTGGACACGATCCGCGAAACCCTCAATGCCAATGCGCCGCTGGTGCAGGATCGGGTGGCCGGCATGGCCGCCAGTTTCATGGGAACAGGCAGCGACCCCGTTTACGCGCACCAGCAGGCGCTCACGCTGCTCGCCAGCCAGATCCATGTGCAGGCGCTTGTCATCACCTACTCGGAATGTTTCTGGGTTCTCGGCGTAGTGCTCATCGCAAGCCTGCCCCTCGTACTTCTGCTGCGCCGCCCCGCTTCCAGCCAGGCTGGTGCGGCACAGGCCCACTAGCGATGGGAAGACGACTGCTCGAAGCTGCCACAGCAGCCCTGCTTCTGTGCGGCTGCACTGTTGGGCCCGACTACAAAGGGCCGCCGCGTGTGCTCGCCAAGGGAGGCCAGAATTTCGCCCGCGGCGCGGAGGTGCAGGCAACACCCAGACGGCTGGACCCGCGCTGGTGGATCGCGCTGAAGGATCCCGAGCTGGACCGGCTGGAAGTGGCGGCGTTGGCGGCGAACACCGATCTGGAAGCAGCGCGCGCACGTCTGCGCCAGTCGCGGGCGGTGCTGCGTGCCCAGCAGGCGGATTTGCGCCCCAACACGGGCGCGAGCGCGCTGTATCTGCACGCGCATGGTGGAACAGGGGCCATTGAAAGCAGCCTGCTGGGGAGCTCGGCCAGCACTGCCTCCCCGCAGGGGGAAGCTTCCGCCAGCAGCGCCGCGCCGCTGGCGAACGTGAGCGACGACATCAACTTATACACTGTCGGGTTCGATGCGACCTGGGAGGTAGACCTGTTCGGCGCCCGCCGCAGGGCGGTGCAGAGCGCGGCCGCCACGGCCCAGGCACGCCAGGCGAATTTGGCCGATGCCGAGGTGTCGCTCACCGCCGATGTGGCCCAGGCCTATATCAGCTTGCGCGATGTGCAGCATCGCTCGGCTCTGGCGCGTGCCAGCGCGGAGCTTCAGGGCCGGATGCTGGAGCTGACCCGCAGGCGGCTGGAGGGGGGCACCGCCTCGATCCTTGATGTTGCGCGCCTCAGCACGCAGGTTGGGCAAACACGGGCCGATCTGGCGCCTCTGCGCGCGCAGATCGATGCGCAGCTCGACCGCCTGGCCATCCTGACGGGCCACATGCCGGGTGAGCTGGACGCGGATCTGACGCCGGCCGGCCCACTGCCGCTGCCACCACAAACGGTGGCCATCGGCGACCCCGCCTCCTTGCTTCGCCGGCGCCCCGATATCCGCGCGGCCGAGCGCCAGATCGCCGCACAGACCGCGCTGATCGGCGCGCATATTGCCGATTATTTTCCGAAGGTCGAGCTGCTTGGGAATCTCGGGTTCGTCTCTACCGATGTTGGGCAGCTTCTGAATGGCGGCTCGCTCGTGGGGGTGGTGGCGCCGGCGCTGCAATGGAAGCCGTTCGATTTCGGGCGGACGCGCGCCGCCGTTGATCAGGCGCGCGCAGGACGCGGCGAGGCGATTGCCATGTACCGCAGCACCGTGCTGAAGGCGCTGGATGACGCGGAAACATCGCTCTCCCGCTACGGCACGCAGCAGGTGGAGGTGCTTGAATTGCGGCGCGTGATGGCCTCCGCGGACCAGGCCGCCATCCTGCAGCGGCAACGCTATGACGGCGGCACCGCGACCCTGATCGATACGCTAGATACGGAACGGCAGCGCGTGGCCGCCGAGCAGGCGCTCGCGGAAGCGGAAGCCGGGCTGACGCAGGACTATGTCGCGCTCCAGAAAAGCCTTGGTCTCGGCTGGGAGTAGGCCACGTTAGGCGAGGAGGCATAGACTGGCGGGCAGGCTTTGGTCGCAATGGGGCACTGACCGAACCGTAGAGCATGCAAGCGGGCCGAGCTGGCGCGGACGAATGTGGAGGGTTTTTTCATGCGCAACGTCACCTGGGCGGATCGGGAGGTGCGGCAGTGCCTGGCGGCGCTGAAGCTGCGCAAGCCGTTCGTGTACGGACTGACCAATTACGTGGCCGCCAATCTCAGCGCCAATGTGCTGCTGGCGGTGGGGGCCGGGCCGGCGATCGGGGCAGCACCAGGGTGGCCGAGCGCCTTCGCCGCTGGGGCCGGGGCGATGTGGATCAACGCCGCAGCCCTGATGAGCAGCGGTCCGCAGACGCTGATCGAGGCGGCACGTTCGGCGGATGCGGCCGGAACGCCGTGGGTTCTTGATCCGGTGGCAATGGGCGCAGGGGCGGCGCCGTATGATGCCATTATCCGCCAGTTGCTCGGCTTCCACCCCACCGTCATTCGCGGCAATGCCAGCGAGATGATCGCCCTGGCCGGCGGCGGCGCGGGCGGAAAGGGCGTGGAAACCACCGCGGGTTCGCACGAAGCGATTTCGTTCATCACTGCGTTCGCGGCCGCCACCGGCAGCATCGTGGCGGTGAGTGGCGCGGTGGACTATGTAACCGACGGCACCGAGATGCTTGCCGTGCCAGGTGGCGATGTGCGGCTGACGCAGGTGACCGGTGCGGGCTGCAGCCTGGGCGCGCTGATCGCGGCACTGCTGGCGGCCAACGAGGCGAAACTGACCGCCACTTGCGCGGCGCATGCCATCTTCGCGGTGGCGGCCGAGCGGGCTGCGGGCGCGCGGGGGACGGGGGCGTTCGCGGTGGGGCTGGTGGATGAATTGTCGTTGCTGGATGCGGAAGAGAAGTAAATGTTCTTTTTTGAAAAAAAGAACCAAAAAACTTTTAGCCATGGCGTGCGCTGCCGGCGAGTCCGCGACAGAAGTTCAAAAGTTTTTTGGTTCTTTTTTTCAAAAAAGAACACGTCTTCTTACCTAGGCCCGCAGGCGATTTCTGTCGCGAAGAAGCTGACCGTATACCGCGGATGGCGGACTTGGCCGGGCTAGTCGCCGTACGCGAACTTTTTGTCGGCAATGTGTGGTTCCGGCGGCGCGATGCCGGATCTGAGCAACTGCTCGAAAACCGGTGCCGGGACAGCCTTGCTGAAGTAGTAGCCCTGCACCTCGTCGCAGCGCTGGGCGCGCAGAAAATCGAGCTCTTCCTGCGTCTCGACGCCTTCGGCCACGACGCTGAGCTTGAGGTTTTTCGCCAGGCCAATAACCGCCGTCACGATAGCGGTATCATCGCCATCGCGGCTGATCTGGCGAATGAAGGACTGATCGATTTTCAAAACATCGATCGGGAACCGGCGAAGATAGCTCAGGCTCGAATAGCCCGTGCCGAAATCATCGATCGCCAGGGTCACGCCCCTTGCATGCAGCGCCCCCAGAACCGACACGGCGTGTTCGGAGCTCTTCATCAGCACGCTTTCCGTCAGTTCGACCTCGAGCGCGGTGGATGGTAGCCCGGACTCCTCCAGAACCTTGAATATTCCTTTGGCAAAGCCGAGGTCCTGGAACTCGATGCCGGAGACGTTGACTGCCATCTTCGCCGCCGGAAGCCCGGCATCCAGCCAGATTTTGGCCTGGGCGCAGGCTTCCTGCAACACCCAGGCGCCGATAGAGATGATAAGGCCACAATCCTCGGCAACCGGAATGAACTGGGCCGGCTGAACCAGGCCGCGTACAGGGTGCTGCCAGCGTAGCAGCGCCTCCATGCCGCTGATCGTACCGGATGCCAGGTTTATTTTCGGCTGATAATGCAGAACGAATTCCCGGCGCTCGATGGCGCGCCGCAGGCCCTCCTCGATCGATTGCCGCTCGACAGCGCGCACATTCATCGCCGGCTTGAAAAACTCATAACCGTGCCGGCCATGTGCCTTGGCCTGGTACATCGCTGTATCGGCATTCTTGATCAGCGTTTCGGCATCCAGCCCATCATCCGGGTAGACGCTGATGCCGATGCTCGCGGTCACGTGCAGGTCATGCCCGTCGATGGAGTGCGGCTGAGCCACCGCTGCCAGCAGGCGCTTGCTGGAAATCAACGCGCCTTCGTGGTCGATCATTTTTCCGAGCAGCACGATGAACTCATCGCCGCCCTGCCGGCTGACGGTATCGGAGGCCCGCACGCACAGGATCAGCCGCCTGGCGATAGACTCCAGAAGCCTGTCGCCGACAGCATGGCCAAGCGAGTCATTGATATGCTTGAAGCCGTCAATATCCAGGAACAGCAGGGCCAACTTGTCATTGTTGCGCAGGGCGCCGGCGATGGCCTGGCTGATGCGGTGGTTCAGCACGATCCGGTTCGGCAGGCCGGTGAGGAAGTCATGTTCGGCGGCGTAGGTTATCTCCTTGGTCATGGCGCGGGTGCGCGTTGCATCGCGCAGCACGAAGACGGCACCGGTCTCCAGGCCATCGCGGTCACGGATCGGCGCGATGCTGTCTTCCACCGCCGTCTCAAACCCGTCCCGCCGGATCAGCACGGCGTGTGACGGCAGATGGATCGCCGCGAGCCAACTGGCACCCACGCCCACCGGCGTCAGCACGTATTTGCGTGTGGCGCCGTCGACAATCTGAAACACCTCCGCCATCGGTCTGCCCTGCGCCTGAAATGACGACCAGCCGGTGAGGGTTTCCGCGGCAAGGTTGAGGAAAGTGATCGTGCCCGACATGTCGGTGCAGGCCACGGCATCGCCGATGCAGTTGAGCGTGGCGATCGCGCGGGCGCTGATGGCATTCATCACCGTCTGCATGGTCTGGCGTTCGACCGCATAGCGCAGCGAGCGCATCAGGCCCCGCGTCTCGATCTCGCCCTTGATGAGATAGTCTCCCGCACCTTCCTGCAACGCCGCGGCCGCCGCCGATTCGTCGTCAAGCCCGGTCAGCACCACCAGCGCCACCAACGGTGCGGCGGCGCGGGCGCGCCGCACGGCATCAAGACCCTGCACATCCGGCAAGCCGAGATCGAGCAGGATAACGTCAACGTCATTGGTGGCGAGGTGGGTTTCGGCCTCGCCCATCGCCTGGATCCAGGTCAGCTTTGTGGCGCCTCCCCCATGCTCCCGGAACATCTCCTGCAGAAGCCTCGCATCGCCGGGATTATCCTCGATCAGCAGCACTTCCCGGATGGATTTGATGCTCATTCGTGCTCTGCCCGCTTCGCCAGGCGCACTTTGGTCAGCCAGAAGTCGCTTATGCTGCCAACCAGATTATCGAAAGCATCCAGCTGGACCGGCTTTGTCATGTAGCAATTGGCGTATAACTGATAGCTCATCAGAATATCGGCCTCCGATTGCGAGGTCGTCAGGATCAGCACGGGGATCGTCTTCAGATCATCGCTGGACTTGATTTTCGCCAGCACCTCCCGCCCATCCATGCGCGGCAGGTTGAGATCGAGCAGGATCAGGTCCGGCCTGGGCGCCTGGGCTTGGGTGCCCTGGTGCAACAGGAACGCCATGGCCTCCACCCCATCGGAGGCGACATGCAGGGAGATCGCAGCGCTGACGTTGCGAAACGCCTCTCGTGTCAGGCGCACATCGCCGGGGCTATCTTCAACCAGCAGAACCGTCACCGGCACGGGCTCCCCACCCTTGATGAGCATTTTCTTGACCCGTCCCCAAAACCAGAAGTCGTGAATGCTTTCAACCAGACTTGTGAATTCGGTAATGTCGCCAGGCTTGTTCAGGTAGCAATTGGCGTGCAGCCGGTAGCTCTCCAGGACGTCGGTATCGAGGACCGACGTTGTCAGCACAACCGTCGGTATCGTCCGCAAGTCCTTGTCCGCCTTTATTGCGGCCAGCACCTCGTGGCCATTCATCTTCGGCATGTTAAGATCTAGTAGAATCAAATCGGGCCTGGAAGGGTCGCAATATCTGCGCTGCTGGCGCAGCAATTGGAGCGCCGCTTTCCCATCGCGCGCCACCAGCAGCGTAATGGAGCGGCCGGCATCGTTGAATGCCTCTTCGACAAGACGAATGTAACCGGCGCTGTCGTCGATCAGCAGCACGGTCATGCGGGCGGCCTGCTCCGCTTCGGGATGGCGCAGCATCAATCCAATCCGGATAGGGTAAAGCGGAAAGTGGAGCCCCGCCCGAATTCGGACTCAACCGAGATGGAACCACCGTGGCGCTCGACGATCTTCTTGCAGATCGCCAGGCCCACACCGGTTCCGGCGAATTCCTCGCGCTTGTGCAGGCGCTGGAACATGCCGAAAATGCGCTCGAAATATTGCGGCTCTATGCCCAGCCCGTTATCCCGCACCGAGAACAGCCACTTTTTCCGGCCGGAACGCTCCGCCGACACATGCACGCTGGGTATTCCGGCACTTTGATATTTTATCGCGTTACCAACCAGATTTTGGAATAGTTGCACGAGTTGACTGTCGTCGCAGAGCACCTCCGGCAGCGATTCGTGGGTGACGACCGCGCCGCTTTCCTCGATCGATCCATGCAGATTTTGCAGAGCTTGGCGCAGGCAATCCCCGCTCTCGGTTGGCAACGGCACGAACTGCTTGGCGCCCACACGCGAATAGGCGAGCAGATCCTGGATCAAACGCTGCATCCGCGCCGCGCCATCCACGGCGAAGGCGATGAAGTCATCCGCGTCGGTGTCGAGCCGGCCTTTGTAGCGGCGCGCCAGCAACTGGGTGTAGCTGGTTACCATCCGCAGCGGCTCCTGCAGATCATGCGAGGCGAGGTAGGCGAATTGTTCGAGCTCCTCATTGGAATGATGGAGCTCCTCTACCTTCTGCAACAGATGAATTTCGGCATCCTTGCGCACGCTGATATCGCGGATCGCGGCCGTAACCAGCGTGCCCTCGGCACTTTCCAGCGGGCTCAACATGATCTCGATCGGGAAGGCGCTGCCATCTTTGCGCCGGCCGGTAAGCTCGATTCCGGTTTCGATCTGCTGCGCCAGAGCATCCTCGGCGGAGCGCAGACCATCGGCATGCAGCCGTTCGGCAAAGCCCTCCGGGATGATATTCGTCACCTGCTGGCCGAGCAATTCGTCGCGGCGGTAGCCAAAGCGCTTTTCCGCCTGCAGGTTGAGGATGACGATCTCGCCGCTCTGGTTGACAACGACTATGGCATCCGGTGCTGCTTCCAGCAGGCCGCGGTATCGTCCCTCCATCTGTGCCAGATGGTGGTCCGCCTCCCGGCGCCGGCTGATATCGCGGATCGCCGCCGTCACCAGCGTGCCCTCCGCACTTTCCAGCGGGCTGAGCATGATTTCGATCGGAAATGTACTTCCATCCTTTCGGCGGCCGGTGAGTTCGATGCCGGTATCTATCTGCTGCGCCAACGCGTCTTCGGCCGAACGCAAGCCGTCGGCGCGCAGCCGTTCGGCAAAGCCCTCGGGGATGATGTTGGTGACCTTCTGGCCTAGCAATTCGTCGCGGCGATAGCCAAACCGCCGCTCGGCCTGCAGGTTCAGAATCACGATCTCGCCGCTCTGGTTAACAACCACCATGGCGTCGGGCGCGGCTTCCAGCAATCCACGGTAGCGCCCGTCCATCCCCGCGAGATGTTTCTCAGTATCTTCGCTCAGCGTGCTATCGGGTTCGGCAGGAAGGTCTCGAAGCACAAACCCATCTCCACGATGAAGATCTCCAGATCTTGGCTCCGGATCGGCCTGCAACGTGCAGTTGCGCACCATGTACTCGGGACCGCCTGGTTACGACCCTCGGAATCTACCTAGTGCCGCCGTATTGGAGGTGTGAAGGTGCTTCGTGAGCGGTGCCCATCCCCCGGGCCGGCCCTGTTCATCGGTGTTGGGCGGGCGCACCGGATAGTGGCGCGCAACAGGCAGGTCGCGGCTGGCGATTCGGCTTACGCTGTGCCGCGATGAATTTCTCGGTTTCGCCTTTGCCACAGCGATTGCGAGCAGAGCGGTCTTCTTCTGCCTCGGGATCGATCGGCTGGTTCTGCCCATACAAGTAAGCGTTACAAACTCGCCGGAACCCCGGCCTCGGCCAAGGCCGCTTGCTGCCGCGCAGCAAGCTCCGCCTCATTAAACCCGTCAATCAACTCGTGAAACAGGCGATGCCAGTTCAGCTTCGCGCCCAGCCGCAAAAACACCGATCCAAGCCCGATCGCGGACCGGTCCATCAGAACGAATTCCCGCGGCGGCTTCACCCCACCCGTCCGCTGCAAGCCGGCATGAACCTGCTGCGCCACCTCGCGCCCATATTGCGGATCATTTGTCTCCTGGATCAACCGGTCGCGATCCTGAATCAACGGCTCATACAGAAACCGCGCCCATTGATTCAGAACATCGATTTTCTCACGCGATAATCCCGTAAAACCCCAGCTCTCATAGGCATGATACGCCCGATCGTCATCGTTATCACGCACCGCCTCGAACAGATCGATAACCCCGCGCAGGAAATGCGGCCGGAATACGCGAATCGCGCCGAAATCGAGCAGGTTGATGCCGTTATCAGCACGCACCTGGTAATTGCCCAAATGCGGGTCGCCGTGGATAACGCCATACCGGTAGAGGGGAATATACCAGCCGCTGAACAAAGCACGCGCAATGTCGTTGCGCACCTCCAAAGGCGGATCAGTATCGAGAACGCTTTGCAGCCCGCGGCCCGGCAGCCACGTCATGGTCAGCAATCGTGGCGTGGTGGCCGACATGATGGGGGTCGGCACCGTCACCGTGTCCACACCCTGAAGCATCAGCTTGTATAAACGCATCTGCGCGGCCTCGCGCATATAATCCAGCTCCTCCCGCAGGCGCTCCGAAAGCTCCTTATAGATCTCCTCGTTCTGGATTGCGTTATCCATGCGATGATACAGCGCCAAGGCCAGGCGCAACTGCCGCAGGTCGGCTTCCACCACGCTCGGCATGTCGGGGTATTGCAGCTTGCAGGCAACCTCGGTGCCATCAACCAGTCGTCCACGATGCACCTGGCCCAGGCTTGCCGCCGCCGCCGCCTCGCGGCCAAATTCGCAGAATTTGCCTTCCCACGCAGCGCCCAACTCATTGGACATGCGGCGCCGCACGAACGCCCACCCCATCGGCGGCGCGTTCGCCTGCAACTGCGCCAACTCGGCCGCATATTCAGCCGGCAGCGCATCGGGGATGGTGGAAAGGAACTGCGCCACCTTCATCAGGGGCCCCTTCAGCCCGCCGAGAATGGCTTTCAGATCCTCCGCATGTGCGCCACGATCGGTCTTTATCCCGAACATGCGGGCGCCGGCCACGCGGGCCGCAATGCCGCCCACGGCGCCGGAGGTGCGCGCCATGCGCCGCAATTCCCCGAACAGATTGGCATTGGCAACCTGGGGGGCTGGCCGCTCCGGCTGATCAGACATGCTCGGCGGCTTCAAGCTCATCAATAAAACCGGAAATCACGTCCAGGCCACGCCGCCAGAACGCCGGATCGGAAGCATCAAGCCCGAAGGGCGCCAGCAGATCCCGGTGCCGCTTGGTACCGCCCGCCCGCAGCATCTCCTTGTATTTCTCCTGAAAGTCAGGATGGCCGGACTGGAACACGGCATACAGCGCGTTCACCAGGCAATCGCCAAAAGCGTAGGCATATACATAAAACGGCGAGTGGATGAAGTGCGGCACATAGGCCCAGAACACCGCATACTCCGGCGTAAACTCAAACGCCGGCCCCAGGCTCTCCGTCTGCACCTGAAGCCACAGCTCGCCGATCCGCTCGGGTACCAACTCGCCCTTCCGGCGCTCGTCATGCAGCAAGGTCTCGAAACGGTAGAAGGCAATCTGCCGTACCACCGTGTTCAGCATGTCCTCCACCTTGCCGGCGAGCATCAGCCTTGCCCGCGCCGGATCGGTCTCCGCATCGAGCAGCGCGCGGAAGGTCAGCATCTCGCCAAACACGCTGGCCGTCTCGGCCAGCGTCAGCGGTGTGCCGGACATCAGATGCCCCTGCTCGCCCGCCAGCACTTGATGCACGCCATGGCCAAGCTCATGCGCCAGCGTCATCACATCCCGTGTGCGGCCATGAAAATTCATCAGAATGTAGGGATGCACGGAGGGCACGGTCGGGTGCGCGAAGGCACCCCCTGCCTTGCCATCCCGCAACGCAGCGTCGATCCATCCATGCTCGAAAAACCGGCTGCCAATCCCCGCAAGGTCCGCATCGAATCGGCCATACGCGCCCAGCACGGCGGACCGTGCCTCGGACCAATTCACCTTCCGGTCGTCATCTCCCGGCAGCGGCGCGTTCCGATCCCAGTGCTGCAGCTTTTCCAGCCCGAGCCACTTGGCCTTGAGCGTGTAGTAGCGGTGCGACAGGCGCGGATAGTCGGCCACCACGGCGCTCACCAGGGCATCGACAACCTCGTCCTCCACCACATTGGAGAGATTGCGCTCGGTGCCGGGCCGAGGGAACGCCCGCCAGGTGTCGATGATCTCCTTGTCCTTGGCCAAGGTATTCGTGATCAGCGAAAACAGTTTTCCCCGCTCGGAGAAGGCCTGGCCAATGGCGTGCGCCGCCACCTCCCGTATTCTGCGGTCGGGATCGGACAACTTGTTGAGCACCGCGTTCACGGTCAGGGTCTCACCGTCGAAGGGCACGCGCATGCCGGCGATGGTTTCATCGAACAGGCGGCTCCAGGCGGCGCGCCCAGTCACCTCGCGCTCGTGCACGAAGCGCTCCAGCTCGTCGGAAAGCTGGTGCTCGCGCCACACACGCAGGTCGCGCAGGTACGGGCGCCAGCGGGCAAAATCGGGGTCGGCGAATTTCGCCTCCAGCACCGCCTCCTCGATCCGGTTCAGTTCCAGCCGGAAGAACAGCACATGGGCGCTGATGGCGGTGCAGCGCTCCATCATACCCTGATAGAACTTGCCCGCCTCCGCATTGGTGCTGTCCGCGCTGAACAGCAATTGCGCATACGACATCACCCGGCCAAGGGTCTCGTCGATGGCCTCGAACGTGCCCATGCAGGACGCCAGTTCCTGGCCCGACAATCCAGCAAGCTTGCCCGTATATGCCGCCGCGAAGTCGCGCCCGCGTGCGTCCGCCTCCGCCAGATCGGCCTCCAGTTGTGAGCAGGCCGGGCTCTCGTAGAGGTCGGAGAGATCCCAGCTTGGAAGGTCATGCTCACCCGGGCTGGAGACGGCGATCGAGCCCTCGGGGGCGAAGTGGGTCATGCAATGGTCCTTGAAGCTGCGCGCTGCTCATGTAAGGGCGCGCGCCCCGCCGTCAAAGGTGCCGCCGCTACATGCCCAGGGCGCGACGGTAAACATCCAGCAGCGTTTCCTGCTCCTCGATCTCCGCCGGCTCCTGCTTGCGCAGGCGAATGATCTGCCGGATCACCTTCACATCGAATCCCGCGGACTTGGCCTCCCCGTAAATATCCTTGATATCATTGCCGAGCGCCTTGCGCTCCTCCTCCAGCCGCTCAATGCGCTCAATCAAGCTCCGCAGGCGTTCCACCGCGATCCCGCCCACCTTGGCATCGTCGCTGACAATTTTTTCGGCAGTGGCCGCGGCCATGGGGTCCCCTCAGACGCAATGTGAGGGGCGCGGATAGACCTAGGGTCGGGCGGGGTCAACAAGAAGAAAGAATGTTCTTTTTTGAAAAAAAGAACCAAAAAACTTTAATATGTTCAGATACGTGCCCTCTCCCGCGTGTCGGATCGCCGGTGACAGCGAACAGTCAAAAGTTTTTTGGTTCTTTTTTTCAAAAAAGAACAGTTTCTTCCTCTTTCACTTCTGATACCGACTCTGCCACTCTTTATATGGCATCCCGTACACGAATTCCCGCGCATCCGGATCAGTGAGATCGATCCCGCGCTCCGCCCCCGCCTCGCGGAACCATCGGCTCAGGCAATTGCGGCAAAACCCGGCCAGGTTCATCAGGTCGATATTCTGCACGTCGCTGCGCTCACGCAAATGGGCCAGCAACCGACGGAACGCGGCCGCCTCAAGTTCGGTTTGGGTAGCCGGATCCAGGTCGGGGGCGGTCATTCTAGGGTCTCCCATGCTTTCGCCTGAGGTGGCGTCACGACCCATGCTTCGCCATACCCTTCACTCGCCGATTGGGCACACAACGTTGGAGCACGCATGCACGCACGCCCAAAAATGCGCCGTCATCGCCAGACCAAGATCGTGGCCACGCTCGGCCCGGCCAGCACCGACGCCGCCATGATCGGCAGGTTGTTCCAGATGGGTGCGGATGTGTTCCGGCTGAATTTCTCCCACGGCAGCCACGCCGACCACGCGGCGAATATTGCCACCGTTCGCGCCCTTGAAGCCGAAACAGGCCGGCAGATCGGGCTGCTGGCAGACGTGCAGGGCCCCAAGCTCCGTGTGGGCCGGTTCGGCGGCGGCCGTGTTCATCTGAGTACCGGCCAGACCTTCATCCTCGACCAGGACCCCACGCCCGGCAACGCGCGGCGCGTGCAACTGCCGCACCCGGAGATCATCGCCGCCGCCAGGGGCGGTACAACGCTCCTGCTGGATGACGGCAAATTGCGCCTGCTTGTGTCGCATAACCGCGGCGGCCATCTGGAATGCGAGGTCATCACCGGCGGACCGCTGAGCGACCGCAAGGGTGTCAACGTCCCCGACATCCTGCTTCAAATACCGGCCCTGACGGAGAAGGACCGGCGCGATCTGGATTTCGCGCTCGATCAGGGGGTCGATTTCATCGGCCTAAGTTTTGTGCAGCGCCCCGAGGATGTTGCCGAGGCACGAGCGATTGCCAACGGCCGCGCCTGGATTGTCTCCAAGATCGAGAAGCCGCAGGCGCTGGATCAATTGGAGGCCATCATCGCCCTGTCGGACGCGGTGATGGTGGCGCGTGGCGATCTGGGCGTCGAACTGCCGCCCGAGGAGGTGCCGCTGGCGCAAAAGCGCATCGTGCGTGCCTCGCGCGAGGCCGGCAAGCCGGTGATCGTTGCCACGCAGATGCTCGAGAGCATGATGACGGCTCCGGCGCCAACCCGCGCCGAAGCCAGCGATGTGGCCGGCGCGGTGTTTGACGGCGCGGACGCGGTGATGCTCTCCGGCGAGACGGCCGCCGGCCAATTCCCCGCCGAGGCCGTTGCCATGATGGACCGGATCGTCACCCGCGTGGAACAGGATCCGGGCTGGCGGCAGATCATGGATGCGGGCCGCGCCTCGGCGGACGGATCGATCTCGTCGGCCATTGCCGCGGCCAGCAGCCAGGTTGCGCGCAGCATCGGTGCCCGGGCGATCGCGGCCTTCACCTCCTCCGGCAAGACGGCGCTGCGGGTGGCACGCGAGCGGCCCGGGCAGCCTGTGCTGGCAATTGTCACCGAACAGCCCGTCGCGCGCAGGCTTGCGCTGGCCTGGGGCGTGCATGCGGTACACGCGGAGGATGCCCGCACGATGAGCGAGGCCGTTTCGCGCGCCGCTCGTCTGGCGCGCGAAGAAGGCTTCGCCGTAACCGGGGATACGGTGGTTGTCGCCGCCGGCATACCCTTCGGCCAAGCTGGAACCACCAATTCGCTACGCGTCGCCACCGTCAAGTAGGAGCAAGGTCCAACCCATGGCGAGCATCATCCCCGTCGAAGATTTCGACTTCCTGGTTTTCGGCGCCACAGGCGACCTCACGTTGCGCAAGCTGGTGCCGGCTTTGTTCCAGCGGTTCCGGGCACGGCAATTCTCCAGCGCCTGCCGCATCATCGCGGCCGCCCGATCCGACCTTACCGACGAGGCCTACCGCGAGCGTGCGGAGGCTGCCTTGCACGAACACGTCCCGGACAGTCAGCGGGATGCCGAGACGCTGAGCGATTTTCTGAAATTGATCTTTTACACCCGGGTCAACGGCGCCCAGGAGGATGGCTGGGAACAGGTGGACGCCGCCTTCGCCGGCGCGCCGGACCGTGTGCGTGTGTTCTACCTGGCAACCTCCCCCAATCTTTACGGAAAGATCTGCAACAATCTCAAGCGGCAAGGATTGGTCACGCCAAAATCCCGCGTTGTCCTGGAAAAGCCGATCGGCCACGACCTGGCCTCCGCCCGCCAGGTCATCGAGGATGTGGGGCAGGTTTTTTCCGAAAAGCAGACCTATCGCATCGACCATTTCCTGGGCAAGGAAACGGTGCAGAATTTGCTGGCGCTGCGCTTCGCCAACGTGATTTTCGAGCGGCTCTGGAATGCCGATGTGATCGACCACGTGCAGATCACGGTGGGCGAGACCGTCGGCGTGGAAGGCCGCGGCGATTACTACGACCATTCGGGCGCGCTGCGGGACATGGTTCAGAACCATCTGCTGCAACTGCTCTGCCTTCTGGCCATGGAACCGCCGATCAGCCTGCATGCCGACGCGCTGCGCGATGAAAAGCTGAAGGTGCTGCGCGCGCTGCGGCCGATGGCGCCGCACGAGGTGGGCCAATTGACCGTGCGCGGCCAGTACGCGGCCGGCGCCGTGGCAGGCCGGTCGGTGGATGGCTACCTGAAGGATCTGGGTGAAGGCCGCACCAGCGATACAGAGACTTTTGTCGCACTGAAGGCGGAAGTGCGGACCTGGCGCTGGGCTAAAGTACCATTTTACCTGCGCACCGGCAAACGGCTGCCGCAAAAGGTGTCAGAAGTGGTGATCCAGTTCCGCGACATCCCGATCTCGGTTTTTCCGCCGGAAGCGGCCGAGATGAAGCCAAACCGCCTGATCATCCGGCTACAGCCGGAGGAGGGAATACGGCTGGCGATGATGACGAAGGATCCAGGACCTGGCGGGCTGCGCCTGCGGCCGGCGGAGTTGGATATCAGTTTCGAGAAGGCCTTCGCGATCCACTACCCGGATGCCTATGAGCGGCTGCTGATGGATACCGTGCGCGGCAACGCCACGCTGTTCATGCGGCGCGACGAGGTGGAGGCCGCGTGGCTGTGGGTTGAGCCGATCCTCGATGCCTGGGCCAATAGCGCCGAGCGGCCAAAGCCTTATGCGGCGGGGAGCTGGGGGCCGACCGCGTCGATCGCGCTGATCGAGCGTGATGGGCGGACGTGGCATGAGGAACTGACCTAAAAAAAGCCACGGGGCTCTGCCCCCTGGACCCAAGCTGGGGCCTAGGCCCCAGACCCCGGCTTCGCCCTGCGATCCCGTACCGTGCCGGGTGGAAGCAAGGGGGCCTGGGGCCTCTCGGGCCCGTCGTGCGAAGCACGCTAAAGGGTGACGGCGAAGCACGCTAAAGGGTGACGGCGAAGCACGCTAAAGGGTGACGGCGAAAGCACGCTAAAGCGTGACTGCGAGAGCACGCTAAAGCGTGACGGGGTCCAGGGGCAGAGCCCCTGGCCTTTGTTCTAGATTTGCACCACGGAATTCAAATCAAACGCGCTCCCGGGCGGATTCTCTCCAATCCGCACCACCGTATCGCTCGTCATATGATACGGCGGCACCGGCAAGTTATACGGCGCCGGCACCCCGGAATACACCCGCCCCGCCAGGTCGTATTTCGATCCATGGCACGGGCAAAGATATCCGCCGGGCCAGTTCGGCGCGGGATCAGTGGCGCTCATGTTCGGATAGAATGTCGGCACGCAGCCCAGATGCGTGCAAATGCCGACCATTACCGCGTACACCGGGTTGATCGAGCGGTGCCAATTATCCGCGTACTCAGGCTGCTGCAACACCTTGGAATCCGGGTCACTCAGGATCCGGATCACCGCCGGGCTCTGCAGCGTCTTCAACGCCTCCGGTGTGCGATGCACCAGGAAGATCGGCTTGCCCCGCCACACCACCACGATCTGCTGGCCGGGGGCCAGCTTGCTCACATCCACGTCGATCGGCTCACCGGCCGCAAGCGTATCGGCCGCAGGCTCCATGCTATCGATAAACGGCCACGCCATGGCCCCCGCTCCGACCGCGGCGCCTGAAAGTGCCAGAAGTGTCAGAAAATCCCGGCGGGTGGGCGCGTCGGCCCCGCCAGGTGCATGGGGGGCGGTGTGCGTGGTCGAAGACATGGGTAACCCTCTGGAAAACCGAAACCGTGCTGCAACTGCTAATTGGCGCGAAGCGTGCGGCTTGGGAAGCCCCCAGCCTGAGCGAAATATGTGACCAAAGACACCAACGTCGCCGGATACATCCGCAAGCCGCTCGACGATCATTACGATATGTGCACAATAGCGCGGTCACCAACCTGCCGACGGCGGATTGGCTGCAAATCCCCCGACGCCGGATGCCATGCACCCGCCAACAGAACCACAGGGCCGACGCATGGACACCCTTCCTGCACAGCAGACCAGCCAGCCCCCTCTTCGCGAGTTCCTCTTTCACGTCCACGACCAGCGCCGCCAGGCCCTGAGCATTTTTGCCGGTATCCTGGCGCTCGCCCTGCTCGCGGCCGCAATGCTGCGGCCGAGCTATCGCGCCAACGCCACGCTGGCGATCCTGCCATCGCCCGAATTCACCGTGCGGGCCAGCGCGGGATCTCACGACACCAATGCGAGCGCGCTTGCCATGGACCAGATCATGAAGGCGGAGGCCGAGCTTCTGAGCAGTGGCGACCTGCATGCCGACACGTTGCGGCATGTCGGGCCAAGCCGCGTCTACCCTGAGGTTTTCAGCCCGGCTGAACCCAGCCTGCCTGGCCGCATCCTGCATACTATAATGTCGGTGCTTTTGTCTCCCTGGCGCGTGACCCCCACCGACCCCGCGGCTTCACGAGAGGAGAAGGGCCTTCGCCTGTTCCGTCACGATCTGGATATACTGCCATCCAAGGACGGCAACGTGATCTCCCTCAGCTTCGACAACCAGGATAGTGAAGTTGCCGCCGACACGCTGAACACCTTGCTGAGCCTCTATGCCGCCCGGCGCGCGTCGCTCTATACCGACCCGCAATTGGATATCGTGCGGCGGGATATGCGGGCGGCCGAACAGGCGGTCGCCGCGGCCGATATCAACCTCGCGGCGTTCAAGCAGGCGCGGCAGATATCCGACTATGAGGAGGAACGCGCGCAACTGCTGCAGCGGCGCGGCCGCGCCGACCAGGCGATCGCCGATGCGCAGGCCAGCGTGGGCGAGGGCCAGGCCCGGCTTGACACGCTGACACGCCAACTCAGCCAGGAGCCCGCGATGGTGGGACTATTCCGCGAGCAGGACGCCGACACGCGCCTGCAGGCGGCAAATGCCGCGCTTCAGGATCTGCGTGCGAAGCTTGCGGCCGCTGCCGACAAATATCGCGATACCAGCCGGATGATAACAATGTTGCGCGCCCAGATTGCCGCAAGCCAGGCGGAGGCAGCCCGCCTGGCTCGCGACCCGACGGTTTCGGTGGTGCGGCAGGGCCGCAATCCCTCACTCGACCCCCTGCGTCTGGACCAGGCGCGCGCCGCAGTGGATCTGGCAGCGTCACGTGCCCGCCTGGAGGCGTCACACGCCTTGCGGCAGGATCTGAGTGCGGCGCTCGTGCAGCTCGACCAGGACGAAGCAGGGCTGGCGGCACTGCAACGCAAGAAAGTCTCCGCCGAGGAGACATACCGCGAGACCAGCCGCATCCTGGCCGACCGTTCACTGAGCGAGGCGGAGGATAGCCGGCGTCTGGCCAATGTCCGGATAATACAGAGGGCCGCGTTGCCGCAAAAACCTCGCCCCCTGCCCCTGATCGTGATTGGCGCGGGCTTCGTGTTCGGCGTTCTGGGCGCCCTTGGCTGGCTAGTCGCGGCGTTTGCGGTTCGTCCGGTGTTCATGACGGGCGAGGGACTGGAGGCTGCTACGGGGATACCCGTACTGGCTGTATTCAAGCGCGAGATGACACCGGCGACGTCGGCATGAAGGTTTGGAAGATGGCCGCTTTAACTGGCATACCGCGTTGTTTTGCTTCAGGAAACAGCCGCTTCCTTCCGCCTGCGGGCGAAATCCCGCGCCACCGCCACCAAAAACCACGCACTGCCCAGCGCATACCGGCCCGCCAGCCGGCGCGGCTCCTGGCACAACCGCCATAACCACTCCAGCCCCAGCCCTCGCCATGTCAGCGGCGCCCGCCGTACCAATCCCAGTTCCACCCGCACGGCCTGCCCCAGGCATAACGCCCAGCATGGCGGGAGGGCATCGCGGTGCCGATGGACGAACACCTCGCTCAGCGGCGCGCCAAGCGTCATGACCAGAATCGCGGGAGAAGCCGCGCATATCCGATCTGCCAGCGCCCGTTGCGCAGCAGCGTTATCGGCAAGACCCGGCGGGGCCACCGCCACATGCACATTGTCCGCGATGCCCAGACGCTCCGCCCAGGCCAGTGCCGCATCAGCTGTCGCCTGGCTTTCAAGCACCAGAAACAGGCCTCGCGTCGCCAGTGCGGCGTGATGCGCAAGGCGATGAAACAGGTCGCATCCGGTCACGCGCCGGCGCTGCGCCAAGCCGCGCAACATCGCAAACAGGAGCACGGGAAAGCCATCCGGGCAGACCAGGCTCGCCGCCGCGTAGGCGGCGGCGAAATCCGTCCGGCGCAGCAGCCGCACATGGTCGATGTTCGGCGTAACAACAAGGCGAAGCCTATCCGGCACCGGACCCGACATGATCCGGTCCGCCACCTGGTCCACGCTCAATTGCGACACATTCATGCCAAGGGCACGAACACCCGTCTCGGCCCTGGCATCCAAAGCCTCGAACAGGCACAGATGGGCCTGCGCGCACGAAGCTGCGGTAAAGGCGGCCGCGCGGGCCCGGAGCTTGTCAGGTTCACAGGGAGCTTGCATCTGCGCCGCCATCGCCACGGCCAGAGCGTCAGGGTTGCCCACCGGCACCAGCCGCCCAATGCTCCCCCCGAGCAGGATCTCCGATGGTCCATAGGGACAGTCGCACGCGATCACAGGCGTCCCGCAGGCCAGTGCCTCGATGATGACATTGCCCAGGCCCTCGTAGCGCGATGACGACACGCAGGCCGTCGCGTGCCGCAGCCATGGCAGGGGATTGGCCTGAAACCCGCAGAAGGCGACATCCTCGGCAATCCCCAGCCGACAGGCCAGCAACACCAGGCTCTCCAGCAGCTCGCCTTCGCCAAGCACGATCAGCCGCGCCGGCGTTTGCGCAACCACAAGCGCCATGGCCCGGAGCAGCGTTTCCGGATCCTTCTGCGGCGTCAGCCGACCGGCAAACACGAACACCGGACAGGTCCGGTCCTCGAGCCACGGATGCGGCGGCGCTCCTTGCATGCGCGCCGGGAAATTCTCGGTAATGACTGGGTTGTAGATCACGCAGATGCGGTCAGCCGGCAAACCGGCTATCCGGGCAAGGTCGGCTGCGACGCCCTGGCTGACCGCCACTATCCCGTCGGCGCTGCCCTGGAGCAGGCGATAGAGCAGCGGAACCGCGCGATAACGCCACCCCCGCTCGCACTCGGCGGAGAGGGCGTTGTGCTGGCAGATCACGATTCGCGTGCCCGCCGCAGCAACGCGGCCGGCCAGGATCGCAGCTATATTGTTGTGGTCCAGACTGGCGACGAGCACATCCGGCCGTGCTGTCCGCAGAAATTTCGCCAGCGGAAGAACAGCGCTCAGCATCCCCCGCGAGCCGAGTTCCACCACATCCAGATCATCAGGCACCAAACAGGCCAGAGGCCCGGATTTGAAGCCGACCACAAGGGTTGCCCGCATGCCCCGCGCCCGCAATTCGGCGATCAGTGCAAGGCGCATGCGTTCGACGCCCCCACCGGAGAGATCGTGCATGTAGAAGGCGACATGCCTAACCATCATGGCGCGGCGACCGCCTGCGCCTGGCCTAACCATGGGCCGGCCCGCCCCAGTGGCCTTCGCTGCATCTGAAGCCGCGGCAGGCAAGAGAGTGCCGCCACCAGTTCGACGAGGATGGTGGATTTGCGCCCGAGCGAGTTGCTGGTAGAGACCACCACGAGCACGCTCAGCACCAGCATTCGCCCCTTGTGTTCCGTTTTGCGCCAGCACCAGATCAGAAATGCAGCCAATCCGGCGGCAAACATCGGGAAACCGGCTGCTCCCAGACTTGCGAACATCAGCAGCCAGAAATTCTCGATCACCTCGACGCCGCTGCCGAGCCAAAGCGGCGTCAGCAATGCAATCAGATCATCGCGCCGGGTGCCGAACAGCAACTGCCAGCCATCCAGCTCGCCGAGAAGTTGCCACTGTGCCAGGCGTACCTGCGCGCTCTGGTCCCAGTAGAGATGGCCGGCAAGGCGGGTGCCTAGCCCTGCGCCCAGGGCGACCGCAGCGCCGATCACCCCCAGCACGAACGCGGCCGTCGCCACCAGCAACAGGCGCACCGCCCGTCTGTCGCGCGCCAGCACAAGGCGCAGCCCCCGCCAAACCACACCTGCGCTGGCAGCCGTCACCGTGACCGCGAACGCCGTCCGGCCGCCGAAGGCGATCAACGCGGCCCACATCAAGGCCGCGTAGGCCGGCCGCAGCCAGCCCCCAGCCGGCACGAGTGCAAGGGCCAGCATGGTCATCACAGCGCCTGTCAAGGGATGATCATAAAGAGCGGTCGGCCTGAACTCCTCAGCCACAGCGTTGAAGGGACGGTCGTTGAGGTAGAGCGGAACAAGCGTCCTTTGGGCTGACGACTCTGCCAGGGCAAGCAGGGCATTGGCAACGAAGCCGATCTGCATGAGGCATCGCAGGCGGTGCCGCGCGACCGGGCCGCACCGCGCCAGGATGAAGGCCAGCAAACCTGCCGGCAGGAACGTATCCAGCAACACGATCAGGTTGCCGGTGCCAGTCAGAAACAGCGCGTATATCAGGCACGCCAGCATCGCCGCCAGGAAGGCGGCGAGCAGCTTATCTGCCGTCAGCGTTTGCCAGGCGCCCCAGCCCAGCAGATGCAGCAGGAACGCGAGGCAGATGAGGTAAGTGCCGGGATGGATCTTCAGCGGCAGGGCGCCCCCATCGGTCACATAGGGGATCCCGAGCGCGGTCAGGAGATTGGCGCTGACGCAAAGCTCAATTCCCGCGGCCATGATCGCCAGCGTCACTGCCACACAGGCCGCTTGCCGCGCCCCCGCCATCAGCGTGCGGGCTTCCGCCAGGGCATGCGTGGGCGCAGGGAAGGCGCGTCGTATAATACGCTGCCCAGCACCGTGCCGCCCGCGCGCTGCACCTGGCCAGTCGTTGCCTGCCATTCCGCCAGCCGCGTGCGGCCGGCACCAACGCAGAGCACCGAGCCCTGGCAGCACGCAGCCAGGGCGAGCGTACCCGGCGAGCGCTGCGGCGCGGGGCTTTCGAAAACAAGCATGCGGAAATCATGATTCGCGCCAATCCAGGCGCCCTGGGGGTTCTTGGCAATGCGCGCGGCTTCGGCCGCCGTGCCGGACAGGCGACCATGATAAAGCCCTGCCACGCCCGAATCCGGGACGATCGACAGCATCTTGCCACGGCCGCGCTCGTTCCCGCGCCAGCCGATGTCCAGCCCGGATGGCTCATCGGCCGCATCGGCGGTGTTGCTGGACAACAGCAGCGTCCTGCCGATCAAGGCCACGGATGCCACGGCAAAATCACGCGCCACCCGGCCAGCCCCCGTCTCACCCAGGCTGGCGATGAACTGCACCATGAAAAATTCGCCGGCCGGCAGCCGCGACATCACCTGGCTGAGAAGCGCCACCGCTTCCGGCCGCGGCCGCCAGAACATCTCCCCCACGTCGCATCGGGCGGCATCAGGCACAAGGGGCGGCTTCAGCCGCACCCGAGTTCGCGCCCGAACCACCGAGGCGGTCAAAACGCGTTGTCTCCCACCATGCAGAATGGCGTACGCGCCAAGATCTGCAGATCAAGCCAGAGCGACCAATTCTCGATATAATAGAGATCGTATTGCACGCGCCGGCGCAGCTGATCCATGGTCGCGGTTGCCCCACGCGCACCATGGATCTGCGCCCATCCGGTCATGCCGGGTTTCATACGATGGCGCAGCGCATACTCGGCCACGATCTCGTTGCCGGCGCGATCGATATTGTGCAAGCCGTCAGCGTGGGGTCTGGGGCCAACGAGCGACATGTCACCCACCAACACGTTCCACAGCTGCGGCAGCTCATCCAGGCTGGTGCTACGAAGAAAGCGGCCAACTCGCGTGCAGCGCACATCACCGCGCCGTGTCTGCATCAGTTGCACATCGCTGCCCACGCGCATGGTGCGGAACTTCAACAACACAAAGTCCCGGGAGTACCAGCCCTTGCGCCGCTGGCGGAAAATGATCGGACCGGGGCTGCTCACACCCACGGCGACAGCGATCCCGATCAACAGCGGCAGACAGGCCAGCAGCAGACTGAGCGCAACGATCTTGTCGATCAGCGTCTTGACCAGCAAGTCCCATCGCTTGATGGGAACATCAGCCACAACGGCCATCGGCACGCCCCCCAACATGCGCATCTGTGGCGTGGCCGCTCTTGCCCAGCCCTGATCCGGGCAAACGGCCACCTGGACAGGCAAGGCCTTGAGGCGCTCAACCAGTTGCGCCACATCGCTCTCCTGGTTGGCGTCGACGGCGAGGATAATGGAATCAAGCAGACCGTCCCTGCCAAGATCCAGAACCCGCGCCAGGCCATCCTCGCTCTGCCCGCTATGCGGCGGCGCGGGACCGGCATCGAACATCCCCACGACACGAACGTCGTCAGATATCCGGCGCGCAAGCGCGTCGCCTGCGCCACCCGCCCCGACGATTGCCACCGTCTCACGCAGCATGCCACGACTGTGAAGGCGAAGAAGATACCAGCCAACCACGTGGCGGCTCGCTGCGACGCTCATGGCGAACAAAGCCAGCCAGCCAACAATCCAGCTGCGGGCAAATCCATCCGTCGATCGGGTAGCAACACCAATGCCGATCAGCAGCCCGAACGCGACCAGGCAACGGCGCTCCGCCATCATGATCCGGCCAGGCAGCGGCGCCGGAAACGGGCCGTTCCGCCTCGCTGGCTCACGCAACATCAGGGCAGCAATGACGCTGCCAAAAACGATATCGTGCCAGAACGGTCCGGCTACCGACAGGTCAAGCCGGCGACCTTGCACAAATTCGCCGCAAAGCTTCAAGGCAAGCTCACCAGAAACGACGCAGGCGGTCAGGTCCCAAAGGAAGAGGAAATCCGACAACAACAGAAGGATATCCGGCGCCCTGCGGGAGCTCGGGCTCATGCTCGAAATTTCGACATCAGACCAGTCGGCCACGGATATGCCTTGGTTAATGACTCTATTCGTTTCGGAACTATCATCAAATCGGTCCGCAAATGCAACCAAAAGTTTTGCTCGTTTGTAAGAACTATCGTAACGAGGATCGGGCTTCGCGCTTGGGTGCAGCCAAGCGACCACGCGCTTACGCACGGTTGCCGCGCCAGCGCGCAGCAAAACCAGGCAGCTGCCGCCTCAACACCGCAGGGATCCGCCGTTCAGGGGCCGTTTTGGGGGCGTGTGCCGCGCAACTATCGCCCCCGAGCAACCTTCAGCTTCAGCTGAAAGCTGTCATTGCGCCTGTGCGGAGGCCTCGCTCCGCGTGGCGCCAACCCGGGCAGCCAGCGCGGCTGCCATAAAATCGTCCAGTTCACCATCCAGGACCGCGCCCGGATTTCCCTTCTCCACGCCGGTGCGAAGATCCTTCACCATTTGATACGGAGCCAGAACATAGCTGCGTATCTGGTGGCCCCAGCCGATCTCGGTCTTGCCCGCCTCGGTCAGCGCGCTCGCGGCTTCCCGCCTTTGCAGTTCGGCCTCGTATAGTTTCGCCTTCAGCATGCCCATGGCCGTGGCGCGGTTGCGATGCTGGCTACGGTCGGTCTGACACGCGACAATGATCCCCGTCGGAACATGCGTAATGCGGATGGCGGATTCGGTCTTGTTCACGTGCTGGCCACCAGCGCCGGAAGCGCGGAACGTATCCACCTTCAGGTCGGCATCGCGGATTTCAATCTCGATACTGTCATCCACCACCGGATAGACCCAAACACTCGCAAAACTTGTCTGCCGGCGGGCGGCCGCATCGAAGGGACTGATACGCACGAGCCTGTGCACGCCCGATTCCGTCTTGAGCCAGCCATAGGCGTTAGCACCGGTGACATGCAGAGTGACGGATTTCAGACCGGCCTGCTCACCTTCGCTGGCCTCCATCAACTCTACCTTGTAGCCATGTTTTTCAGCCCAGCGGGAATACATGCGCATCAGCATCTCCGCCCAATCCTGAGCTTCCGTACCACCGGCGCCGGCATTCACCTCCATGTAGCAATCATTGCCATCAGCCTCTCCGGACAGCAGGCTCATGATCTCCTGCCGCTTGGCTTCTTCGGCCAACGCACGCAAAGCATCTATGCCCTCGGCCACCATCGCGGGTTCACCCTCTGCTTCGGCCAGCTCGATCAAGCCGATGGCATCCGCGACGCCGCGATCCAGAGCCGTCAGACCTTCAATCCCACCCGCGAGCCGATTGCGCTCCCGCATCAGTTTCTGGGCGCCCTCGGCATCCTCCCACAGCGACGGGTCCTCTACGCGGTGGTTCAGCTCATCAAGGCGGGCAACGGCGACATCCCAGTCAAAGATGCCTCCTCAGCAGCGCCAGCGACTGCTTGATCTGTTCGTGCAGGGAGTCTGCTTCGGCGGACATAATGGTATGCACCCAATCATGAGATAGAAAGGTCTTCTTTTTTGAAAAAAAGAAGCAAAAAACTTTTGATGCGCTGTCGCGGACTCATCGCCAGCGTACGCATAGGAACACAGGTTTTTTGGGTCTTTTCTTAAGAAAGAACACTCTGTCTTCTCTCCATCAATAAAGCCCACCAACCCCACTATCCACACCCATCCCTGGCGGCGGCTTGGCTGCCTGCGCGGCACCTTGTGGCGCGTCCGGATCCGGGTTCACCATCTGCACGCCCGTGTCTGCTACCGCGCTTGCCGTCGCTAGGCCATCATTAGGCAGCCCGGGAGCGCCAGGCACCTGATCGGGCTTGAAGGCGTCAACACACATATGCGAACCGCACGACCAGCTATCAAGCGACACCCCGTCCGGCTCGCGGAAGTCAAGCACCGGCCGGTCGTGCAACGCGGCTGTCATGAATTTGTGCCAGATAGGGGCCGCCACGGCCGCGCCGGTTTGCTTGTCACCCAGTGTCTGCGGCGTATCAAACCCGACCCAGACGATCGTCACCAGATCCGGCGTAAAGCCGGAGAACCAGGCATCGTTATAGTCCTGGCTGGTGCCGGTCTTGCCGGCGATCGGCCGGTCCAGCCCGGTCACCGCGGGAATACCAGTACCGAACTGGACCACGCCCTCCATCATTTTCACGATCTGATAAGTGCTCTGTGCATCAGCCACCTGCGGACGAGGATCCGTGAGGTTAGGGGGTTGCGATGGATCGCTGGCGCCGAGCACCAGGCTCGGCGGGCGCCATAGGATACGGCCATCCCGATCTTGCACGCTGTCGATCAGGCTCGGCACCACCTCGCGGCCGCCCTCGGCGATGGAGGCATACGCCCCGGCCTCCTTCAATACGGTCGTCTCCACCGCACCCAGCGCTGCGGGCAGCACACGCGGCATACCGTCCACCAGGTGGAACGCAATGGCCGTGCGCGCCACGGCGTCCATACCGATATGCTGCGCCAGCCGGACCGTGACCAGATTGAGCGACTGCTCCAGTGCGATGCGCAGCGGGGTAGGGCCGCCGAAATTCAGCTCGTAATTGTTCGGGCACCAGCCATTCAGGCAGAACGCATCGTCGTCAAAACGGGCGCTGGGGGAAATCCCCTGTTGCATCGCGGTGAGGTAGACGAATGGCTTGAAGGAGCTGCCGGGTTGGCGAAGCGCCTGGGTCGCCCGATCGAACTTGCTCGCATCCTGGCTCCAGCCACCTGACATGGCGAGCACGCGACCGGTTCGCGGATCGAGTGACACCAGGGCGCCCTCCACGCGCGGGATCTGCCGAAGTTGCAGCTTTTCCAGGGTCACGCGGGCGCGGCCATGGACCGGCTTATGGCCAGGCACGGCAAGTTCCACCGTGCTGTCCTCAGGCTGGACCATGACCACGTCGCCCGGCTTCAGCACGTCCGCGATGCGGCGCGGGCTGCCGCCGAAATCGCCATTGCCCAGCATTGGCCGCGCCCAGCCGAGGTCCGATAGCAGAACCTCACCGGTATGCGGCACGGCCGGGCCGCCTGGCTCGTCCGCCTGAAGGTAGCCCAGGCGCGCGCCAGAGGGTGTTTCACCAAGCACCACCGCCAGGCGCCAGTCAGGGAGCATACCGGAGGGCTTGGTGAAATGTCCCAGCGCGTCCGGCCAGTCACCCTCGAGAGAGACCAGGCTGGATATCCGGCCCACAGGCCCGCGCCAGCCGCCATGGCTGTGATCGTAGTGCATCAGCCCATCGCGCAGGGCGGTATCCGCCTCCGCCTGAAGAGCCGGGTCCAGGCTGGTATGCACGATCAGACCGCCCTGCGTCGTTTGGTCCGGGCCAAAACGATCGATCAACCGGCGGCGCACTTCCTCGGTGAACCACCCGGCATCCGGCACGCTGTCGGGGGCGCGATATTTGTTGGGCACCAGCGGCTCGGCCTTGCCGGAAGCGGCCTCGGCGGGAGTGATCGCATGCGTCTCGGACATACGGTCCAGCACCCAGTCACGCCGCGCCCGCGCCGCTTGAGGGAAGCGGAACGGATTGTAATTGCTGGGCGATTTCGGCAACGCCGCCAGCATGGCCGCCTCGCCCAGCGTCAACTGGCCGAGCGGCTTGTTGAAATAGGTCTGCGCCGCCGCGACCACGCCATAGGCGCCCTGCCCCAGATAGATCTGGTTCAGGTAGAGCTCCAGAATGCGCTGCTTGCTCAGCACGTGCTCCATGCGGATGGCGAGCAGGATCTCCTTGATCTTGCGCTCTCGCGTCAGCGCGTCCGAGCCCAGAACCATGTTGCGCGCCACCTGCTGGGTGATGGTGGAGGCACCGACGGGGCGGCGGGATTCTCCCAGTCGCTGGATGTCCGTGTATGCCGCGCGCACGATGGCAAACGGATCCACACCATGATGCGAGTAGAAATTCTGGTCCTCGGCGGCGATGAAGGCTTGCTTGACCGGCTCCGGAATGGCCGCAATCGGCGCGAATATGCGGCGCTCATTGGCAAGTTCGGCCATCAGCCGGTCGTCACCGGCGTAGACGCGGCTCATCACCGGCGGCTGGTAGGTCCGCAATCCATCCAGCGTTGGCAAATCGGCCGCGTAACGCTCGTAGACGTTCCAGACAACCAGGGCACCGGCGCCGGCGGCGACCAGCCCGATGGCGAAGACCAGGCCGAACAGACCACGAATGAACGCCAGAATGCCGCTCGGCCGCCGGCGGCGCGGCGCCTTGACCGGCGGAGGTGCCTCCGAGGGCACAATCAATCGCTCGCGTGGACCGTCCATGCTTCGCCCCAAATGCCTCGTCAACGTCCCATATAAAAAACGCGGCCAGCGGCCGCGTGCAGAACGCTCCGTTCGTTCAGGCGATTTTAGCCGATGATCCGGGCCTGCTGACCGTCGGACGCGAAGAAGCTGTCAATCGCATGGTGAATGGCGGTCGCCACCATCGCACGATGCCCCGCCTGTCGCAACGCAGCCTCGTCGTGCCGGTTCGACATGAACCCCATCTCCACCAGCACGCTGGGGATATCGGCGGATTTCAGCACGGCGAAGCCTGCATGCCTGGCGGGATTGTCCAGGAGCGGCACCTCATGCCCGAGCGCGGCCACCACATGCTGCTGCATGTGCGCCGAGCCAACCCGCGTCTCGTGCCGTACAAGGCTAGCCAGAATTTCAGCCACTTGCGGGGACACATCCGCGGCCTCCGGGCCTGCATACCGATCTGCGGCGTTCTCGCTTTCAGCCAGGGATGCGGATTGGGCATCCGAGGCGGTGGCGGCCAGCGTATAAACGCTCGCGCCCTTAACGCTGTGATCGTCGACTGCGTCCGCATGCATAGAAATGAACAGCGACGCGCCATGCGCCTGCGCGATGGCGACCCGATCTTCGAGTGGAATAAACACGTCGTTATGGCGGGTCAACGCGACCTGATACCTGCCGGAGGCGCGCAACTGCCGCGCCAGTTCGCTGGCTGCGGCGAACGCGATGTGCTTTTCGAATGTGCCGGAAACACCGATCGCGCCGGGATCCTTGCCGCCATGACCCGGGTCTACCACAACGAGCGGCGCGTGAGAGGCGTGCGCCGGCGTGCGCGCCGGCCGATGCCCTGCGGCAGCACACGTGGCGGCAGGCAGCAGTAGCGCCGCACCGACTCCACGGCCGAGCAACAGCCTGCGGGTATATGGGGGAGACCCAATCATGCCGCAACTTAACACAACATCTGCGAAACAACACGTAGGTCACTGATTAAACGTCAGACATGTGGCCCCAGTGCCACAAAATCCGAGTTGACCTGAAATGACGAGTTCTTTTTTGAAAAAAGAACCAAAAAACGCCTGGCTGTTTGGGCCCGTCTGGGACTGGCGTGTCGGAACGTAGGAAAAGCGCAAGAGTAAAAGTTTTTTGGTTCTTTTTTTCAAAAAAGAACACTTTCTTTCTTCTTCTCCGCGAACGCCCTTGCGGTGAACCCTGCTTTGCTTCATGTGATGCAATGGCGCAGCGAACCCGTCAGCGCCGTAGTGCGCGTGCATTGCGCGCAAGGTTACCCCATGGCAGGCATACGCAGCGCCACGACAGAGTTCAGGACCACCGTTTCGGCCGCCCAGCGGCCGGGTTTGCGGTTCGGTGTCCTCGGTCACCATCGCCGCGTGCGCGCCCGGGACTGCACCCGACCCATCTACCCCACCTTATCGGCCCGACAGGCCGCGCCTCCGCGCAGTACATGCACGCGGGTTTGTTGCGCGACGCCGGGGCCCCGGAGCTCCAGACTTTATGACCAAGCGTCTTCTCATCGATGCCAGCCACGCGGAAGAAACCCGCGTCGTGGTGCTGGATGGTAACCGTCTCGAAGATTTTGATGTCGAAACTCAATCGCGCCGGCAGCTTAAAGGCAATATCTACCTCGCCAAGGTTGTCCGAGTAGAGCCCAGCCTTCAGGCGGCCTTCGTCGAGTACGGCGGGAACCGGCACGGTTTCCTGGCCTTCGGGGAGATCCACCCCGATTACTACCAGATCCCCGTGGCCGACCGGCAGCGCCTGCTCGCCATGCAGGAGGAGGAAGCGCGCGCCGAGGAAGAGGCTGATGAGGACGAGGCAGCCTATGTGCCTGCCCCGGCCGCCGAGGCTTATGTCGAGTTCGTCGCCGAGGAAGTCTCCGCCGAGGTTGAGGCGCAGCCCCTGGCGCGACAGGACGATGTCCTGTCCAGCCCGGCCGCGCAGCCGGTGGAGACATGGCCGGAACCCGCCGCCGAACCCATCGCGCTTGGTGCAGACACAGCGCCCGAGGCGTGCGAGCCCGCCCAGGATGCATCGGCTGCCGAGATCGTCGCGAGCCAAACGGACGCGATAGAAGGGCAGGCCTTCGACACGCCCATCATGGCGGAAAATGCTGATCAGCCCGAGAGCGGTCACCGGGTTCACCAGGTTCAGGCCGCGGAGGCCCCGGCGCCCGAAACCATCGGCGGCGAAGCTGATCCCCAGGAGGACATCAGGCCGGCCAGGCAGCCCTCCCGCTTCATGCGCAGCTACAAGATCCAGGAGGTTATCCGCCGCCGGCAGATCCTGCTCGTGCAGGTCGTCAAGGAGGAGCGCGGCACCAAGGGCGCGGCACTGACCACCTATATCTCGCTCGCTGGCCGTTACTGTGTGCTGATGCCGAACTCGCCGCGCGGTGGCGGCATCTCGCGCAAGATCACATCTGCCGCGGACCGCCGGCGGCTGAAGGAAGTGACTGCCGAACTGGAAATCCCCCGCGGCATGGGCCTGATCGTACGCACCGCCGGCGCTGCCCGCCCCAAGCCCGAAATCAAGCGCGATGGCGAGTATCTTCTACGCCTGTGGGACGACATTCGCGAGCAGACGATGCAATCCACCGCGCCCGCGCTGATTTACGAGGAGGCCAGCCTCATCAAGCGCGCCATCCGCGACGTCTACTCGCGCGATGTCGATGAACTGCTCGTCGATGGTGAGGAAGGCTGGCGGGCGGCACGCGACTACATGCGGATGCTGATGCCCACCCATGTCAAGAAGGTCCAGCTCTGGCCGCAAAACGCGCAGCCGCTGTTCGCCCACCAGCAGGTCGAATCGATGCTGGATGCGATGCTCAGCCCGACCGTGCAACTGCGGTCCGGCGGCTATCTGGTGATCAACCAGACCGAAGCGCTGGTTGCCATCGACGTCAACTCCGGCCGCTCCACCCGCGAGCGCGGGATCGAGGAGACGGCGCTGCGCACCAACCTGGAAGCGGCCGAGGAGGCGGCGCGCCAGCTGCGTCTGCGCGATCTCGCCGGGCTCATCGTGATCGATTTCATCGACATGGAATCGAAGAAGCACAACGCGATGGTTGAGCGCCGCATGGCGGACGCGCTGAAGAACGACCGCGCGCGCATCCAGATCGGCCACATCAGCCATTTCGGTTTGCTCGAGCTCAGCCGGCAGCGGCTGCGGCCGTCGCTGGCCGAGACCAGCCTGAACCTGTGCCAGCATTGCGGCGGCACCGGCCATGTCCGCAGCACCGAGAGCGCGGCGCTGCATGTGCTGCGCGAGATCGAGGAAGAAGGCGGCCGCCGCCGCGCGGCGGAGATCCTGGTGCATGTGAACAGTGCCACCGCGCTCTATATCCTCAACCACAAGCGTCAGCGGCTGACGGAGATCGAGCAGCGCTACGGCATGGTGGTGTGTTTCGCGCCTGACGAAACACTGCTGGCCGCGCAAACACGGATCGACCGCCTGCGGGCTGCGGTGCCCAGCGATCTGCCGCCGCCCGTGGCGCAGGCGCAGCAGACGCCCGAGGAAGACGCGGGTGAAGCCGACATTTCCGAAGAGGAGGATGACGTCGACATGCCTGCGGCAGGCGCACCCCCCGGCGCCGGTTCTGCCGCCCAGGCCGGCGACTTCACCACCGATGCCGACCATGTGCCGGGTGAGACGGCCGAGGAAGGCGAACGCCGCCGTAAGCGCCGCCGCCGGCGCCGCCGCGGCGGCCGCCGCGAGGAGGGAGCCGCAACCGAGACGGCCGCGCCGGCGCCGATAAGCGCTGATCAGCCGGACATTCCCGATCTCCCTATACACCCCAACCTTGAAGACGCTCCCCCCGTGCCGGGCCACGACGAGGCCAGCGAGGCCGTCGAGGAGATGCCTGCGCCACAGGGGACGATCGACCAGACTCTGCCGCACAGTGCAGAACCGGGCGAAGTGCCGGCCAAACGCGGCCGGCGTGGCGGCAGGCGCCGGCGCAAGCCGGCCGAGGAAGGCACACCGCTACCGCCGGCGATTTCGGCCTCGCCCACGCCCTATACGCCGCCTGCCTATGTTCCCTATGTCGGTCCAACACCGGCAGACCCGTTTGCTCTCCAAGGTCTCGATATCTTCGAGGCGCTCGAGCAGGCTGAGTTGAATCCGCCAGCCCAAGGGCGCCCAGAGGCGGCCCCCCCTCGGTTGGAGGCTGTCAGCGACGGTCAGGCTGAGGAGCCATCTGCACCCGTGATCAGGCCGGTGCTGATCGGGAGCGGCCAGGCAACCGTGGTTGAACGCAAGAAGGGCTGGTGGCGGCGATAGCCGCGCATGGGTCTGCGGCAGCGCCCGAGCATACGACATGACGTGCGGTTCTCTTGCCGTGCCGAGGCTTCATGACTTTGCCGCCGGATCGATCCATCCAATGTTGCCGTCAGGCCGGCGGTAAATGACGTTCAATTCGCCTGTGGCCGAGTTGCGGAACATCATCACGGTCTGATCAGCCAGGTCCATGCGCATCACCGCATCGCCGACGGTCAGAACCGATATTTCGGTCTGGGTCTCGGCAATCACGGTGGCAAACGCCGGTTCGCTTGCGGGCGGCGCCGCACTCTCATCCGCCTCAGCGCGCAAGACATAGGCGCGGGCGGATTGCGGGCGCTCGCGCTGGGCCAAGGCGCGGTGATGGTCGTTCACACGCCGGCGATAGCGCCGCAGGCGCGTCGCGATATGCTCGGCGGCATCATCGAACGCCGCATTGGCATCCCCCGCCTCGCCCTCGCCGCGCAGGCGGAGGCCCCTTCCGGCATGAACATTGATATCGCAGGTAAAAAAGCTCCGCGCCCGGCCGAACGTCACGTTCGCCTCCATCGCGTGATCGAAGTATTTGGCGGCGATCACATCGAGGCTGGAGGCGACGCGGGTGCGCAGGGCATCGGAGAGGTCCACCTGCTTGCCAGAGACATTGATCTGCATAAGACCAGCCTTTCACCAGCTTTATGATGCGGTTAGGGCGCGGTGGATCCTGCGGGCCAGCTTCGTCTCACCCGGTCAGGCCATCAAGGCTTTCTCCCGCTTGCGCTGCACGGAGCTGGGAATGCGCAGCGCCTCGCGGTATTTGGCCACCGTTCGGCGGGCAATGTCTACGCCCTCCCGGCGCAAGGTCGCCACGATCGCATCGTCGGACAACACATCATCGGGGGCTTCCGCACCAACCATGGCTTTGATCCTGTGGCGAACGGCCTCGGCGCTGTGGTTCTCGCCCCCCGATCCTGCGATGGCTGTGGTGAAGAAATACTTCAGCTCGAAGATGCCGCGCGGCGTGGCGATGTACTTGTTCGCCGTCACACGGCTGACCGTGCTTTCATGCAGACTGACCACGTCGGCGATATCGCGCAGAATCAGCGGCCGCAAATGGCTCACGCCATGCCTGAAAAACCCGTCCTGCCGTCGCACGATCTCGCTGGCGACCTTCAGGATCGTCTGGGCGCGCTGCTGCAGCGATTTCACCAGCCAGTTCGCCGTGGCCAGCCGCTCGGTGAGAAAGCTCTTGGCCTCCCGCTCGGCGCTCTTGCTGACCCGGGCGTAAAACGCCTCGTTGACCAAAACCCGCGGGATGGTCTCGGGATTGAGTTCCAAAATCCAGTCCCCGCCTGGGGCCGCCCGCATCAGCACGTCCGGGATCACCGGCTGTAGCACCGCCGCATCCCAATGCGCGCCCGGCTTGGGATCCAAAGCGCGGATTTCGGCGATCATCTGCTGCAAATCGTCCCAATCGACCCGGCAGGCCGCCATGAGATATTTCATATCCCGCCGGCCGAGATGATCGAGGTTCTCCAGCAGAGCCAGCATGCAGGGATCCAGCCTGTTCCGCTCCCGCAACTGCACCGCCAGGCACTCGGCCAGCGTGCGGGCGAACATGCCCACCGGATCGAACGCCATCATGCGCTGCCGCACCTGCTCGACACGTGCCGCATCGGCGCCCAGGAGCTGCGCGATCACCTCGCTTTCCACGCCCAGGCGGCCCGATGGCTCCAGCAGCGCAATCAGATGCGCCCCGATCAGCCTGTCAGCCCGCTCCGCGAAGGCCAGCCGCAGCTGCTCGCCCAGGTGATCACGCAGCGATATGCGCGTCTCCAGCATGTCCTCCAGCCCGCGATCATCGGTCTCGAAACTCTGAGAGCCGCCGCTGCCGGACGCACCCGAAGGCATGGACAGGCCATCGGCAGGGCCCATCGCCTCGTAGCCGTCAAACTCGGTGTCGAGCGGACCCTCGCCCGCATCCGGCATGGAGGGCGCCGCCACCAGATCAGCGCTGTCCGCGCTCTCCTGCGGCCGCTCAGGCAGGTCCGGCGCCGGGCGCTCGCCGACCATCTCCGGCCGCTCATCATGCTCAAGCAGCGGATTGCGCTCTAGCTCCTCCTCCACGAAGGCAGCTACCTCAAGATTGGAGAATTGCAGCAGCTTGATGGCCTGACGCAACTGAGGCGTCATGACCAGGGATTGCGATTGCCGGAATTCGAGACGAGGGCCGAGCGACATTGCGGCCGAGCTTAGCGCGAATCGCTAAGCAAGAAAGAGTCCATTGTGAGGAGAAGCACGGAAGATGTTCTTTTTTGAAAAAAAGAACCAAAAAACTTTTGTCCTTGCGATATCATCAACAAGCCAACCGACACGGCTGCGCACGCGGCTACATCGAAAAGCGTTCGCCCAGGTAGACGCGGCGGACATCGGCGTGGGCTACCACCTCCTGCGGCGCGCCCTCCATCAGCACCTGCCCGTCATGCATGATGTAAGCGCGGTCGATGATCTCCAGGGTCTCACGCACATTGTGGTCGGTGATCAGCACGCCCAGGCCGCGGTGCTTGAGATGGCGAACCAGATCGCGGATCTCACCAACGGCAATGGGGTCGATGCCTGCAAGAGGTTCATCGAGGAGGATATAGCTGGGCTGCGTCGCCAGCGCCCTGGCGATCTCCACGCGCCGCCGCTCACCGCCGGAAAGCGCCAGCGCGGGCGTGCGCCGAAGATGGCCAATGCCGAACTCCGCCAGTAGCGCATCACAGGCCTGGTCGCGGGCATCTGGATCGGGTTCCACCACCTCCAAAGCCGCCATGATGTTCTGCTCAACGTTGAGGCCGCGGAACACGCTGGCCTCCTGGGGCAGATAGCCGATCCCCATCCGCGCCCGCCGATACATGGGAAGCATGGTGATGTCGGCGCCGTCGAGTGTGATCGAGCCGGTATCCGGCCGCACCAGACCGACAATCATGTAGAACGTCGTCGTCTTGCCCGCGCCGTTCGGGCCGAGCAACCCCACGGCCTCGCCACGGCGCACCTGCACCGAGACGTTCCGCACCACCGGCCGCTTCTTGTATGTCTTGCCGACACCGCTGGCGATCAGCCCGCTCGCACCGGGGATCACACGCAGCCCGTCCCGCGCCATTTCCGCTCGGGGCGTCCTGATGGCTGTCTCTACCGTCATGGCTGGGCTTTCTCCTGCTTGACAGCCGCGCGGGGCGACGCGGCGCCCGCTGTCCCAGAACCGCCGGATGCGTTGGGAACAACAAGCCCCTTCACACGCATCCCGGGAACCTCAGTCATCGTCGCCAGGCCCGTCTTCATGTTGACGATGGCGGCCGCCCCGTTCAACTGGTTTTCCCCTCGCGTGATATGCACGTGGCCGACCACGCGGGCCAATCCCGTATCCGGCAAATATACCCCGCGATCGCCAGTCACGATCTCCGTCGATGTGCGAACCACCACGTGGCCATACGCCTCCACACGCTGCAGCTTGCCTGGGGAGTCTTCGTCCCCCGGTTTTGCAGGCTTGGGCGGCGGCGCGGCGGCAGGCTTGGCACCGGAAGCCGGCGCATTGGGGTCCACCGTATAACCGACCAGCGTGTCCGCCGTGATGCGGCGCCCGTCGTCGCTGGTGGCGCTGGCATCGCCGCGCGCCACCGCCATATGCTTGATGGACCAATACTCCATGGCATCGCGCGCGGTCAGCACATCCTTCGGTGTCGTCAGCCGCAAATTGTTTCCCGTGAGCACCAGCACAGCCTGATCCATGTCATAGACCGCATGGTCGCCCCAGGCCTGGTCGGTGGGGGTGAACATGTGGACATGGCCTTCGGCGTTCAGCCGGTAAATTTCATTGTTGCCCGTGTCAGCCGGTTCACCTGAGCCCGTCGGCGCATTCGCCGGGGCAGGCGGCGGCGGGGCCTGCTTGGCTGCACCTGCCGCGGAACCGGCACTGCCCGCCTTCTTGCGATAATGCGCGATAAGCACATCTGCCGTCACCGTGTCATCGCCACGCACCGCGCGCGCGTCGTCATGCGCGGTCACGGTTTGCGCGTTCTGGTCCCAGTCGATCCCACCGACCGCGGTCACGGTCACCGGGCCGCCATGCGACAGATCAAGCCCCTGGGCACGTGCCAGACCGGGCATCCCGCACAACACGGCGGCCAGCGCCGCCGCGCATCTAATGGGCGCCATTCAGCACCAGTTTCGCCGGTCCGTGGAACTGGATCACCGCGCCCTTGTCCACCAGGGTGAAACCTTCTGCATCCAGCGTGCCGAACGGCCCCTCGGCGTGGGTGTAATCATTGCTGGTCGCGGCCCCCAGCTTGAGGTTCATCGTGGCGGTGGCGGAGGCCATGGTGGTGCCATCCTGCCTGTACAACCAGACGGCACCAGCCAGATCGAGCTCGTTGGTATGCTGGATGAACACGCCATTCTTGGCCTTCAGCAGCAGCCACGTGCCGTTCTGCAAGGTCACGTCGCCAACCGGCATCGACAGGTTGACCCGGTTCGGCCCGGCGCGCTCAGCCGTGTCGGCCGAGACAGTGTAAGGGCGCTCACGGCCATCCAGCCCATGGTAGCGGGGGTGCATCATCAAGCCCGCTCCATTCGTCGATGTGGTCAGGCGGCGCCAGGTCACCCGGCCATTTTCCACGCTGCGCGTCAACTCCGGCCACAATGCGATGCTCGAGAGCAATCCCAGGGCAACGAGTGGCAGCCCGTATTTTGCCACCCGAACGGCCACCCGCCGGCGGGCCCGGCCGACGAGTGCAGGATCACGCCAAGCCGTTGCGTCCGCAGAAAGATGCGTCCCCCCTCTTGCCGCCCCAAGACCGGTTTCGATCCCTTGGGCAAGTCCATCCCGCACATCCAAGCCTGGCATGCGCGCCTTACGCCCCCGCTGCCACAGCAGCGGCTTGGGCACGACGCGCTACCGTCAGCCCGGCTGAGGAAGGCTGTTGCAGTGCAGTGGTCCTCGGAAATTGCCACCCTTGTATGGGTGCTGCATCCAGGCGGGTCAATCAGCGCAGTGTCACCGAGTGATGCAATTCGTGATCAGCCGCCGGCAGGTCAGGCACGGTGCGCGAAGATGTCGGGTTCCTCATATCCCAGCAAATCCAGGCGTGTGCGCGCCGGTAGGAAAGCAAAGCACGCTTCGGCCAGCTCCAGCCGGTCCTCGCGGATGAGCAATGCCTCCAGCCTTGCCCACAGCGCATGCAGATGCAGCACGTCGGACGCCGCATAGCTGATTTGTTCGGGGGTGAGATCCGCCGCTCCCCAGTCCGATGTCTGCTGCTGTTTGGAAATTTCCACGCCCAGCAATTCACGGCACAAATCGCGCAAGCCATGCCTGTCGGTAAAGGTGCGTACCAGCTTGGCGGCGATCTTGGTGCATTTCACCGGTGCCACGGTAATGCCAAGGTTAAGCTGTAGCACGGCCACATCGAAGCGCGCGAAATGCATCAGCTTGGTCACCGCCGGATCACTCATCAGGCGCTTCAGATTGGGGCAATCATAGCCGCGCCCGCCCAAAGCGACGGGCACAAGCTGGACCAGGTGCGCCGAGCCATCCCCCGATGATATCTGCACCAGACACAGCCGGTCCCGGTGCGGGTTCAAACCCATCGTCTCGGTATCGACGGCAATCACGGGGCCCAGATCGAGATCCGGCGGAAGATCGTCGCGGTAGAGATGCAGCGGCGCAGCCTTGTCGCCCAGAACGGTGTCCCCCGATACTCCGTCAACCTGGGGCGGATTGAACAGAACAGCCATGCAACGCTCTCAAGATCGTCGGTGGTGCCCCGGAGAAGACTCGAACTTCCACGACCTTGCGGTCACAGATACCTGAAACCTGCGCGTCTACCAATTCCGCCACCGGGGCACGGCAACCAACGGAGGCGGGCTGTTGCCACGCTCTGGGCGGGGGTGTCAACCGCGGAGCGGCCAGGCCAGGGGGGCAGCGCCCCCCCTGGCCTGGCTTCTCCCCGGCTCACAAGCCAAACCCCAGGGCATGGCAACCGCCGCCTTTGCTGCTATAGGCGGCGCTTGTGGAGGATTAGACGATGGCCAGGCGGCGCCAACTCTACGAGGGCAAGGCGAAGATTCTGTTCGAGGGTCCGGAGCCAGGGACCCTCGTTCAGTATTTCAAGGACGATGCGACCTCGGGCAATGGCGCCAAGAAGGGGATCATCACCGGCAAGGGCGTGCTGAACAACCGCATCAGCGAGTATCTGATGTTGCGTCTGGCCGAGGTTGGGATACCCAACCACTTTGTCCGCCGGCTCAACATGCGCGAGCAGCTGATCCGCGAGGTGGAGATCATCCCGCTTGAGGTGGTTGTGCGCAACGTGGCGGCCGGCTCCATCTGTACGCGCCTGGGCATCCCCGAGGGCACACGCCTGCCCCGCAGTATCATCGAATACTATTATAAGAACGACGCGCTCGGCGATCCGATCGTCGCGGAGGAGCACATCACCGCCTTCGGCTGGGCCAACACCATGGACATGGACGACATCGTCGCCATGACCTTGCGCACCAATGACTTCCTCACCGGCCTGTTTCTTGGCGTCGGGATCACCCTGGTTGATTTCAAGCTTGAATTCGGCCGGCTGTGGGAGGGCGAAGACATGCGCATCGTGCTCGCCGACGAGATCAGCCCGGATAATTGCCGCCTGTGGGACGTGCGCACCAACGAGAAGATGGACAAAGACCGCTTCCGCCGCGATCTCGGCAAGGTTGAAGAGGCCTACCAGGAGGTGGCCAAGCGCCTGGGCATCCTCCCCGAGGCCGGCATGCGTGACATGAAGGGGCCGGAGCTGATGCAGTGAGGGCGGTCGTCACGGTCATGCTGAAAGACGGCGTGCTGGACCCGCAGGGTCGCGCGATCGGCCAGGCTCTGCATAATCTCGGCTTTGCCGGAGTCGGCGAGGTCCGCGCGGGCAAGGTGATCGAGCTCGACCTGGCCGAGAGCGATCCCGAGGCGGCTCGCCTTCAAGCCACCGAGATGGCCCGCCGCCTTCTGGCAAACATGGTGATCGAACGTTTTACCGTGGAGGTCCTTGCATGAAGCGTCTTGCTCTAGCCTTTGGCCTGGCCGCGATCTGCGGCACCGCGCTTGCGCAGCGCGAGTCGAATGTCAACGGCGCCAAGCTGCTGGGTTTCTGCACCGCCAAGGTGCCCGTAAACTGCGACGCCTATCTATCCGGGGTTGCCGACGCGATTGCAGCCGAAGGCCAGGCCCATGCGACAGCCTGCATCCCCATAGCCGTGACGGGCACGCAGCTGCGCGAGGTGCTGATCAAGTACCTACACGACCATCCTGAGCAATTGCAGCTCAAGGCAGGGCTACTCACCACGCGCGCCTTTGCCGAGGCTTTCGCCTGCCACCGGTGAGCCGAGCAACCGCAGCCACGTCGCAGTTCCCGCACCCATGAGCCAGCCCGACCCGGACGAGGCCGCACGCCGCACGCTGGGGCGCTACCGAGGCCTCGCGACGTTTCTGCTTGTCCTCATGGCGGCGCTTACCGTTGGCAGCTTCTATCTGCCGCACAGCACCTGGTCGGAGCTGCTGCAGGCCAGCGCCAAGGCCGGCTTCGTCGGCGGCCTGGCAGACTGGTTCGCGGTAACCGCCCTGTTCCGTCATCCGCTCGGGCTGCCGATTCCGCACACCGCCATCATCCCGAACGAAAAAGTCCGGCTGGGCCAGGCCCTCGGCCGCTTCTTCGCCCGGCATGTGGTAACCGAAAGCGAGGTCAGCCGTCTGCTCGGCCGGCTGGATGTACCGGAACTTGTCGGCACCGTTCTGACCAACGATGAGCTGGTCAAACCCCTTGCCGTCACCCTGGCCGGCTACCTTCCGCGAATCCTCGCCAGCGTCGAGGACGGCCGCGCGCGCCGCGTTCTGAGCCGGCTTCTCCCGCGCATGGTCAGCAGCCCGATGGCAAGCCGCGTGATCGCCCGGGCGCTGCGTGGCCTGGTGGAAGGTGGCCGACATCAGGAGGTGTTCGGCTTCATCCTGGCCAAGCTGCGCACCGGCATGCAGGAGAAGGAGGATCAGCTCCGCCGCATGATCGAGGATCGCGTGCGCGAACAGGGCGGGCGACTTCTCGGCTGGGCACTCGGCGCCTCTGTCGCCACCCGCGTGCTGGCGACCGTGAACGCCGAAATGGACAAGATGGACCCGGACGGCTCCGAGATCCGCGAGGCCTTCGACCACTGGATCAGGCGCGAAGTCCAGCTGATGGAGGAAGATCCCGCCCGCGCCGCCGAACTGGGGCGTGCCATACGCCGCGTGATCGGCCACGAAACGGTGCAGGCCTGGTCCTGGGATGTCTGGTCGCGCCTTCGGCTGGCGCTGGAGGCCGATGCCGCCCGGCCGGGCGGCCACACCGCAACTATCCTGGAAGGCGCCATTCGCAACCTCGGCCATATGCTGGCGACAGACCCGCCGGCCCGCGCCCGCGCCCAGCGCGCCGCGGAGCAAATGGTGGCCAAGCTGCTGCCCGCCGCACAAACCCAGATCGCCGCTTTCATCGGCGAGGTCATCGCCTCCTGGGACACCGCCACCCTCACCAACCGGATCGAGCTGCGCGTTGGCCGCGACCTGCAATATGTGCGCATGAACGGCACCCTCGTCGGCTTCCTCGTCGGCGGCGCCGCTTACGCCCTGCTGACCGCGATCTTTGGGCATTCTACATTTTAAAAGTTCTTTGCTTCTTTCTTTCAAGAAAGAAGAGTCTTTCTTCTTTTTTGAAAAAAAAGAAGCAAAAAACTTTTATTCGTTTGCACCCGACGGGAGAACCACCTTGTTCAAGACGACCATCATCGCGCTCATGCTCGGGATCACCGCGGCAGCGGCGCAGCCGATGCCGAACGATGGGGCGCGGCCCGGCAACGTGATCGGCACGGGCATGTCGCTGCCGCGATCCGATACCGCCAGCAATATCAACAGCCAGACGACAACATCCGAGCTGGCACCCAACCTGCCCGCGCCGCCGGCCGGCGACGACATCCAAACGCTGCTGCTCGATGCCCGTGCCTCGCTGCAAGCCGGCCGCACCGGCGAAGCGCAGGAAGCGCTGGAACGCGCGGAAACCCGTGCGCTGGACCGATCCGTCCCATACGGCACCGAACGCCAGGTGGATTCCGGGCCGCTGGTGCGGGCAACAAATGGCGCCCGCGCCGCGCTGGCCGCCGGTAACATCGCTGCGGCAATCACAATCATCAACGAAGCTCTGCCACGTGCCGCCGCCGCGGATATCCCGCGCTAGCTTCCCCCCCTCGCTGGCACGGAAAATGCTTCGCTGGGACAGCAGGTTATCGGCCTGACGCTGATCAGCCAAATCCCTCTGCACCCCGCGAGATGAGCACCACATGCCTAAGTACAAACTCGAATACATCTGGCTCGATGGTTACACGCCCGTGCCGAATATTCGCGGCAAAACCCAGATCAAGGAGTTCACCAACTTCCCTACCCTGGCCGAGCTGCCATTGTGGGGCTTCGACGGCAGTTCCACCCGCCAGGCCGAGGGAGGCAGCTCCGATTGCGTGCTCAAACCGGTGGCGGTCTACCCGGATTCCGCACGTATCAACGGCGCTATCGTGATGTGCGAAGTGATGATGCCGGACGGCGAAACCCCACACCCGTCAAACGGCCGCGCGACAATCCTGGATGACCCTGGCGCCTGGTTCGGCTTCGAGCAGGAGTATTTCTTCTACAAGAACGGCCGCCCGCTGGGCTTCCCCGAAAGCGGTTTCCCGGCCCCGCAAGGCCCCTATTACACCGGCGTCGGCTACAGCAACGTAGGCGACATTGCCCGCAAGATCGTCGAGGAACATCTCGATATCTGTCTCGACGCCGGCATCAACCATGAAGGCATCAACGCCGAAGTCGCCAAGGGCCAATGGGAATTCCAGATTTTTGGCAAGGGATCGAAGAAGGCCGCCGACGAGATGTGGGTGGCGCGCTACCTGTTGCAGCGGCTCACCGAAAAATACGGCGTCGATGTCGAATACCACTGCAAGCCGCTCGGCAACACCGACTGGAACGGGTCTGGCATGCACGCCAATTTCTCCACCACCTACATGCGCGAGGTCGGCGGCAAGGACTATTTCGAGAAGCTCATGGCTGCGTTCGCGGAAGCGCGGGAAGCGCATATCGCGGTGTACGGCCCGGATAATCATCTTCGCCTGACCGGTCTGCACGAAACCGCGTCAATCCACAGTTTCAGCTACGGCGTGGCCGACCGTGGCGCCTCCATCCGGGTACCGCACTCCTTCGTCCGCAACGGCTACCGCGGCTACCTGGAAGACCGCCGTCCCAACTCCCAAGGCGACCCATACCAGATCGCCTCCCGCATCCTCCACACGATCGCGACGGTCCCGACCGAGTAGTCACGTGGGGTGCAATGCCGAAGAGCATTGCACCCCAAGGGGCGACTAAACCGAGTAGTACATTTCGAACTCGACCGGATGCGGCGTGTGTTCGAACCGATATACCTCGGTCCATTTCAGCGCGATGTAGCTCTCGATCTGGTCCTTGCTGAACACGTCCCCGGCCAGCAGGAACTCATGGTCCGCAGCCAGCGCGCCCAGTGCCTCCCGCAACGAGCCGCAGACCGTCGGGATATCCTTCAGCTCTTCCGGCGGCAGGTCGTAGAGATCCTTGTCCATCGGGTCGCCGGGATGGATCTTGTTACGAATGCCGTCCAGCCCGGCCATCAGCATCGCCGAGAACGCAAGGTATGGATTGGCCGTCGGATCCGGGAAGCGAACCTCTACCCGCTTTGCCTTCGGGCTGGTCGCATAGGGAATCCGGCAGGAGGCGGAGCGGTTTCGCGCCGAATACGCCAGCAGCACCGGCGCCTCGAACCCCGGGATCAGCCGTTTATAGCTGTTCGTGCTCGGATTGGTGAACGCGTTCAGCGCCTTGGCGTGCTTGATGATGCCGCCGATATAATGCAGGCAGGTCTCCGAAAGATCGGCATAGGCATTACCGGCAAACAACGGCTTGCCGGCCTTCCAGATCGACTGGTGCACATGCATGCCGCTGCCGTTATCGCCGTAGATCGGCTTCGGCATGAAGGTTGCCGTCTTGCCGTAGCTATGGGCCACGTTGTGCACGCAGTATTTATAGATCTGCATCTGGTCGGCCGCGATCACCAGCGGGTTGAACTTGCAGCCGAGTTCGTGCTGGCTCTGCGCCACCTCGTGATGATGCTTCTCGATCGGCAGTCCCATTTCGCCCATAGCGGAGAGCATCTCGGCGCGCAGGTCGCTTTCGCTATCCACCGGCGGCACCGGGAAGTAGCCACCCTTCACCGTGGGGCGATGCCCCATATTGCCTTCCGGATAGTCCTTCAATGACGCCTGCGGGCCTTCCTGGCTATCGATCTGATAGGTGCCATAATTGCCGCCGGTGCCGAATTTCACCGAGTCGAAGATGAAGAACTCGGCTTCGGGGCCAAAGAACGCGGTATCGCCGATGCCGGTGCTGGCAACGTATGCCTGGGCTTTCTTGGCCGTTCCGCGGGGGTCGCGTGCATAGGCCTGGCCGGTGCTCGGTTCCACGATGTCGCAGATCAGGATCATGCTTGGTTTTGCGGCGAACGGGTCCATCACCGCGGTTGCCGGGTCCGGCATCAGGATCATGTCGCTCTCGTTGATCGCCTTCCAGCCGGCGATGGAGGAGCCGTCGAACATGAAGCCATCGCGGAAGACGTCCTCATCCACGGTAGAGACATGCTGCGCCGTGTGCTGCCACTTGCCCCGCGGATCAGTGAACCTGAGGTCTACGTATTCGACCGAGTTTTCCCGCATCATTTCGAGGACTTTGGCGACCGCACTCGGCTCCGCCGGCTGCACTTTCTTGGCCATGGTATGCGTTCATCCTGCGTTGTGTGGTTTTAGGTGGCGCCCGCAATGTGTCCATGTGCCGACACGGAAGCCGCGGTACGCGCCGCAATAAGCAAAAGTTTTTTGGTTCTTTTTTTCAAAAAAGAACATATTTCTTGTGTCTAAAGCGCCTGCTCTCCCCTTTCCCCTGTCCTGATCCGCACCGCGTCCTCTATCGGCGAGACAAAAATCTTCCCATCGCCAATCCGCCCGGTGCGGGCGGCCGCCACGATGGCATCCACCGCGCGCTCCACGATCGCGTCGTCGCACACCACTTCGATCTTCACCTTGGGCAGGAAGTCGACAACGTATTCGGCGCCCCGGTAGAGTTCCGTGTGGCCTTTCTGCCGGCCGAAGCCTTTGGCTTCCAGCACGGTCAGGCCTTGCAGCCCCACCTCGTGCAAAGCCTCTTTCACCTCGTCCAACTTGAATGGCTTGATAACCGCTTCGATTTTTTTCATGGGAGTCTCCCGGCTCAGGGCCCGCTATCTTGCCGCTTTTGCACCCGGCAACGCCTGCCCGCAACGGAGACCGTGCGGCCGAGGGGGCTGGCGCAAACCTGGGCTGCCCTGCTTACTGCGCAGGCATCATCTTCCCGCCCCCCACAGCTTGGGGTTGAACAAGGAGCCACGCAGCATGAAGCCTGCCAACGCCCTGCTGTCCGCCGCCGGCACCACGATCTTTACCGTGATGTCCGCGCTGGCCACCAGGCATGGTGCCATCAACCTGGGCCAGGGCTTCCCGGACACTGAAGGGCCCGCCGACGTGGTTCAAGCCGCTGCCGGCGCCTTGCTGGACCATCGCAACCAATACCCCCCGCTCACCGGCCTGCCCGAGCTGCGCCAGGCCGTTTCTGCCGCCAACAAACGGTTTTGGGGCATCGACATCGATCCCGCCGCCGGCGTGGTGATCACCAGCGGCGCCACCGAGGCAATTGCCGCCTGCCTGATGGCCGTACTCGACCCCGGCGACGAGGTTGTGCTGATCGAACCGCTCTACGACACCTACCTGCCGGTGATCCGGCTCCTCGGTGCCATCCCGCGCCTCGTACGCCTGGAGCCTCCCGGCTGGGCCCTGCCCCGCCAGGCCCTGCAAGCCGCGTTCGGCCCGCGCACCAAAGCGTTATTGCTCAACACACCCATGAATCCCACCGGCAAGGTGTTTTCGCCCGAGGAACTCGCCTTCCTCGCCGGGCTCATCCAGCGCCACGACGCCTACGCCATCTGCGACGAGGTCTACGAACACCTCGTCTTCGCCCCCGCCCGCCACATCCCGCTGATGTCCCTGCCCGGCATGGCGGAGCGTAGCTTGCGCATCGGCAGCGCCGGAAAGACCTTCTCGCTCACCGGCTGGAAGATCGGCTATGTCAGCGGGCCGCCCGCGCTCGCCACCATTGTCGCCAAGGCACACCAAAACCTTACCTTCACCAGCCCACCGAACCTGCAGCGTGCCGTGGCAGCCGGCCTTGCCAAGGATGACACGTATTTCGACAGCCTCGCCGCCACGCTCGCCGCCAAAGGCGCGCGGCTCAGCGCCGGCCTCGCTCGCGCTGGCTTCCGCCCGCTGCCCACGCAGGGCACCTATTTTGTCGTGGCCGATTTCGCCGCCCTCGGCTTCCCCGGCGACGACCTTGCCTTCTGCCGGCACATAACCGAACACGCCGGCGTGGCCGCCATCCCCGTCTCCGCCTTCTATGAGGGCGACGCACCCACCCACTGGGTACGCTTCGCCTTCTGCAAACAGGATGCGATCCTCGACGACGCCTGCGACCGCCTCGCCCGGCTTTTCGCAGCCCCAACTCTTCTTGCACCGCCGTTGACGGCGGCCGGTTGATCGACCTACACGGAAAACCCTGGTGGCGGACGTAGCTCAGTTGGTAGAGCGCCGGTTTGTGGTACCGGTTGTCGCGGGTTCGATCCCCGTCGTTCGCCCCAGTTCAGTCGTCAGGTGTCAGCTTTCAGTCGTCAGAGGGCCGGGCCGGTGATCGCGGGGCTGGTGCTGGCCGGCGGGCGCGGCACACGCATGGGTGGCATCGACAAGCCTTTGCTCACGCTGGCGGACCGCAGCCTGATCGAGATCATCATCGAACGCCTTTCCCCGCAGGTCGGCGCACTCGCCATCTCCGCGAACGGTGATCCGGACCGCTACGCCGTCTTCGGCCTGCCGGTACTGGCGGACGACCTCATCGGGCGCGGCCCCCTGGGCGGCATCCTCCGCGGCCTGGCCTGGGCCGGTGCCGAAGGTGCCGACAGCCTGCTCAGCATCCCCGGTGACACACCATTCATCCCTGCTGACCTCGCCCAGCGCCTATCGCCCGCGCCCTCCTGGGCAGAGAACAGCACCGCACTGCACCCGCTGGTCGCCCTTTGGCCCGTCGACTGCGCGCCTGCGCTGGAAGCGTGGCTTGCCGCCCAACCCTCCGGCCGCGTGCGCGCCTTCGGCGCCACCATCGGGATGCGGTCCGTGTGGTTCGATGACACACCCGACCCCTTCCATAACATCAACACCCATGCCGATCTCGATCAGGCGCGCACGAGAGTGTAGGACAATCCAACCCCCGAAAAGTTGACCGCCGTGCCCTGGCCCGCCCTGAATACGTTCTTCTACGCCACCGTCGCCCTGCTGGTGATCGTGGATCCGCCCGGCACCGCCGTGGTGTTCGCCGCCATGACGCCGAACGACACGAAAGCGGAACGCATCTCCCAGGCCCGCCGCGCCTGCATCATTGCCTTCATCGTGCTCGCCGTCTTCGGCCTCGCCGGCGAAAGCCTGCTCTCCGCCATGGGCATTGGCCTGGCCGCCATGCGCGTCGCCGGCGGCATCCTGCTGTTCATCACCGCCGCCGACATGGTGCGCGGCAGCCACGCCACCCGCGACAGCGAGTCCGAACGCGAAGCCGCCATCCGAACCGACGACGACATCGCCGTGTTCCCGCTCGCCATCCCGCTGATCGCAGGCCCAGGGGCGATGACCACGATGGTGGTCCTGCATAGCCACGCCGGCGGCAACCCGTGGGAGATCGCGGCCATCGAGGCCGCCGTGGCGGTCACCATCCTGATCACCCTCATCGCCCTGCTGGCCGCCCGCCTGGTCGCGCGCCTGCTGGGCGAGACCGGCGCCAGCGTTGCCGGCCGCGTGCTCGGCGTGCTGGTGGCGGCGCTGGCGGCGCAGATTACGCTGGACGGGATAAGGCAGGCGTTTTTTACAAAATAAGAAAGAAAACACTTCTTTTTTGAAAAAAAGAAGCAAAAAACTTTTACGTATTGCCCCGGCACGCCAGCAACAGCACGCACCCAACAGAGCAAAAGTTTTTTGGTTCTTTTTTTCAAAAAAGAACTCTTCCTTCCCTCACCCCGCCCAAAAACCCCTAACCGTTTCGGCCTATTTCCTGCATCATTCGAGCGTCTTCGCCAGGAGGGCTCCCATGAATATCGATGCATTCGCCGCCACCAGAAATGACGTGCGCCCGCTCACCGGCGCCGAATATCTCGACAGCCTGCGCGACGACCGTGAGATCTATATTTATGGCGAACGGGTGAAAGACGTGACCCGCCACCCCGCCTTTCGCAATTCCGCCCGCATGGTCGCCCGCCTCTACGATGCGTTGCACGCGCCCGAAACTAGCAATGTACTCACCTGCCCCACCGATACCGGCAATGGCGGCTTCACCCATCGTTTCTTCCGCGTGGCCCGCTCTGCCGCGGAAACGAGGGGGGATCGGGATGCGATCGCCGCCTGGGCCCGCATCACCTATGGCTGGATGGGCCGCTCGCCGGACTACAAGGCCAGTTTTACGGGCACGCTCGGCGCGAATAACCAGTTCTATGCCGGCTATGAGAGCAACGCCCTCGCCTGGTACAAGAAAAGCCAGGAACGCTGCCTCTACATCAACCATGCGATCGTCAACCCGCCGATCGATCGCCAATCCGCCCCTGAACAGGTGCGGGACGTATACGTGCATGTCGAGCGCGAAACCGATGCCGGCGTGATCGTCAGCGGCGCCAAGGTGGTGGCCACCGGTTCCGCGCTCACCAACGTGAACTTCATTGCCTATTACGGCCCCACGCCGCTGAAGGCGCCGGACATGGCGATCTTCGCCATGATCCCGATGGACAGCCCCGGCGTAAAACTGATCTGCCGCCCCTCCTACGAAATGGCCGCCGCCGTGATAGGCAGCCCGTTCGACTACCCGCTCTCCAGCCGGCTCGACGAAAACGATTCAGTTCTGGTCTTGGACAAGGTTCTCATCCCCTGGGAAAATGTGCTGCTGTATCGCGATGTGGAAGCGGCCGCGAATTTCTACGGCGGCTCCGGCTTCACCCATCGCTTCACCCTGCAAGGCTGCACCAGGCTCGGCGTGAAGCTCGATTTCATTGCCGGGCTTCTTCTCAAGGCCGTCGATCTGACAGGCACCAAGGACTACCGCGGCGTTCAGGCCCAGGTGGGTGAGGTTCTCGCCTGGCGCCACATGATCTGGTCGCTCACCGAAGCGATGTGCGCCAACCCCGAACCCTGGGTGAACGGCACCGTGTTGCCGAACCTTGAGGCTGGCGCCTCATATCGCGTGATGGCGCAGATCTGCTATCCGCGCATCAAGGAGATTATCGAGCAGACCGTGGCCAGCGGCCTGATCTACATCAATTCGCATGCATCCGACTGGTCCAACGACGCGGTGCGTCCGATGATGGAGCGTTTCATGCGCGGCTCCAACGGCTATTCCGGCCAGGACCGCGCCAAGCTGATGAAGCTGCTTTGGGATGCGGTCGGCACCGAATTCGGTGGCCGCCACGAGCTCTACGAGCGCAACTACGCCGGCAATCACGAGGCCACGCGCATGGAAAACATCGTGATGTCCACCGCCTCCGGCCGCATCGACGAGCTGAAGGGTTTCGTGGACACCTGCATGAGCGAGTACGACCTCTCCGGCTGGACCGCGCCTGATCTGGTCAGCTCCGCCGACGTGTCATTCCACAGCCATTTCAAACAAGCCTGACCATGTAGGGTGGGCTGCTCTTGGCAGCCCACCACCTAATGGACGAACAATGACCACCTAGCGGCGCGATACCATGCAGTGGCGTCCCACTCCTTCACAGTGTCACGTGGTGTCTGCCAGTCTATCGATGTCCACATGGTCCAGGCGCACTATCGGGGCAAATTCATATGCTGGAACTACGTCCGAGCTGCGAATGCTGCAACCGCGACCTCCCTCCCCATTCCGCCGACGCCCGTATCTGCTCCTTTGAATGTACCTTCTGCGTCACCTGCGCGGAAACCGTTCTCGGCTTTGTTTGCCCGAACTGTGGCGGCAATCTTGTCGTCAGGCCGACCCGAACACTGCATCTGCTGGATCGGTCACCGGCATCCACTGTGAGGGTCGTGAAAGCCCAAGGGTGCGACGCGGTCGCGGCTTAGCGCTGAGGCACGTTGGGCCGAAAGCCGCTTCAATCCAACGGACATTTGACCGTATCTCCGTCGAAACGGCAGTGCAGACGCACCGGCCTACTCTTCGTTCATTCCACGCCGATATATACGCACTCGCTTGGTTCACACCCGGCCCAGGCGACCGATCCCCTTTTGCGATCGTCTCAAGTATCGACGCGCACCACAATAACATCGTAGGATGCGTGAGCGAAGCGACACCCACCGCCCGCACTCCGCCCGCCGTGCCATACCTCGCTGCATGAAGCTGGGTGCCTAACCCACCGATCCATTTTCGAGCATAGCATTAATCCTTCACGCAATCTCGTTCAGCCGCGCACGCGCGGCATCCGCCAAAAACCGCGAGCGGTTGTTGGTTGAGCGATCGATGCGATGGATCAGATCCTCTGGCAGCGTCACATTGATCCGCACCGATCGAATAGGCTCGGCGCGCACATCAACAAGCATAACAACAGCGTCTTGCCTCTGCGGATCAGCCAGTATCGCGTCCAAAGCGGTGGGTCGTGGAACTGATTCATGGTCCTCGATCATGCCGGCGATGTGGAATTCAAGCGCCTCATGGGCAAGTCGCTTGGCTTCCTCCAAACTGCGCCCTGCCGTCACACAGCCTGGAAAGTCGGGGAAGTCCACGCTGTAAGCGCTGTTCGGGTCCTTCCGCAGAAGTGCAGCATGAATCGTCATGTCAGCCCCGCCTTCTCCACGCCGGTTCTAAACACACCCTGAAGCCCAACCGCCAAACCACACGGCTGAACCCCAAGCCGCCGCACCATCGGCCCCACGTCAAAACCCTTGTCCTCCATCAACCGCCTGATCTCGTCACCGCCAATCCGCGGAAGCCCCGGCACCCACCCCGCCAGCCATCCCCCCACCCGCAGCACACCCACCGGCACGCCAACCACACGCGGCACCCCCAACCCCGCTGCCGCCGCCACCGCCCGCACAAAATCCGCATACGGCATCGCCTGCGGCCCCGCGATCACCAGAGCCTCCGCGCCCCCCCACGCCACCCGCAGCGCCGCCAAAATACACCGCGTCACATCGCCCTGAAAAATCGGCTGCACCAGCGCCCGCCCACCCCCCGGCAGCGGCACCACCGGCAACCGCCTCAGCAACGCCGCCAGCCGCTGCACGTTATCCTCGCCCTGGGCGCCGTAAATCATCGTCGGGTGCAGCATTACCCCCACACGCCCAGACCCCAGAAACGCCGCCTCCCCCGCCAGCACGCCATTGCCATGTGCATCCGGCCACCGCGTGAACTTGCGCGTGCTGCCCAGAAACACGAAGGATGCATCCGCCGGCGCCGCCGCCAGAACCGCCGGCGCAAACCGCGCATGCGCGCAGGAAACCACCTGCCCCGCCCCCGCCAGCGCCGCCCGCAACGCCGCCGCATCCGCCAGATCGGCCACACGCGCCTCAACCGCCACGCCCGTCGCCGCCCAACGCACCGGATCGCGCACCACCGGCACAAACGCCACCCCCTCCGCCGCCAGCGCCCGGCACAACGCAGCGCCCGACCGGCCAGAAGCGCCAATCACATGCACAGGACCCAAAAACCGCACCTTCCGAAAGCATGTGGTATCACGTTACCACACGAGAAAACCCTTGACGCGGCGGTGCTTTACCGGGAGAACGCCGCACCCTCACTCGGAATTTTTCACCATGCTCAATACCACCCGCTCGCTGAAGCCGGCGGAGGTGCAGAAAGCCTGGATCCTGATCGACGCCGACGGCGTCGTTCTCGGCCGCCTCGCCACCATCATCGCCAACCGCCTGCGCGGCAAGCACAAGCCCACCTACACCCCGCATGTCGATTGCGGCGACAACGTCGTCGTTATCAATGCCGACAAGATCCACCTCACCGGCAAGAAGGCCGAGGATCAGGTGTTCTACTACCACACCGGCTTCGCCGGCGGCATCAAGGGCCGCACCGTGCGCCAGCGCCTGGAAAGCAAGCGCCCCGGCGTGGTGGTGGAAAAGGCCGTGGAACGCATGATCACCCGCGGCCCGCTCCAGCGCGCCCAGATGAAACACCTCCATGTGTATGCCGGTGCCGAGCATCCCCATGCCGGCCAGCAGCCCACAACGCTGGACGTCGCCAGCCTCAACCCCAAGAACAAGCGGGTTTAAGATTATGTCGGAAACCCAAACCCGGTCGCTCGCCGACCTTAAGGACCTCGTCACCGCCGCCACCGCCGGCGGCACCAACCCGGGCATCGACGGCGCGCCCAAGCGTGAGCCGAAGCGGGATGCGCTCGGCCGCAGCTACGCCACCGGCCGCCGCAAGAACGCCATCGCCCGCGTGTGGATCAAAGCCGGCCGCGGCGAGATCGTGGTCAACGGCAAGCGCGTCGGCCAGTATTTCGCCCGCCCCGTGCTGCGCATGCTGATCACCCAGCCCTTCCTGGTCAGCGACCGCTACAACCAGTTCGACGTGTTCTGCACGGTCAACGGCGGCGGCCTCTCCGGCCAGGCCGGCGCGGTGCGCCACGGCATCAGCCGCGCTCTGACGTATTTCGAGCCCGACCTGCGCCCGATCCTGAAGACGGCCGGCTTCCTCACCCGCGATAGCCGCGTGGTGGAGCGGAAGAAGTATGGCAAGGCGAAGGCGCGGCGGAGCTTCCAGTTCAGTAAGCGGTAAAGAAAGAAAGGTCTTCTTTTTTGAAAAAAAGAAGCAAAAAACTTTTATCACATGGTGCGCGCCTCCCCGGCAGCGCGCGCAAAGGGACAAAAGTTTTTTGGTTCTTTTTTTCAAAAAAGAACATTCTTTCTTAAAATGCCTACAGTCTTCATCGACGGCGAAGCAGGCACCACCGGCCTCGGCATCCGCGAGCGCCTCACCCACCTGCCCGTCACCGCCCGCAGCATCGATCCGGCCCACCGCAAAAATGCCGCCGCCCGCCAGGCTCTCATGGCCGAAGTGGATGTCGTCATCCTCTGCCTGCCGGACGATGCGGCACGCGAGGCGGTCGCCCTGGCCGATGCCTTGAACGACAAAGCCCCGCGCATCCTCGATGCCAGTTCCGCTCATCGCTCGTCCGAGGGTTGGGCCTACGGGTTCGCAGAACTCACCGCGAGCCAGCCGCAGCGGATCGCCGCCGCCCGCCGCGTCAGCAATCCGGGCTGTTATGCCACCGGCGCCATCGCTCTGCTGCGCCCCCTCACCGAAGCCGGCCTTCTACCCGCCGACCACCCGATCACCATCAACGCCGTCAGCGGCTATTCAGGCGGCGGCCGGCAGATGATCGAGGCGCACGAGGCCACCGGCGGCCCGGCATTCGAGCTCTACGCCATGGGCCTGGACCACAAGCACATCCCCGAAATCGCCCTGCATGGCGGCCTCACACGCCGGCCGATTTTCGTACCCTCCGCCGGCCATTTCGCCCAGGGCATGCTCGTCTCCATCCCCGTTCATCTCGATGCCCTACCCGGCCGCCCCTCGGCCGACGATCTGCGCGCCGCCCTTGCCAGCCATTATGCGGGATCCGACATCGTCAGGGTCATCGACAACGCCCCCCCCCGGCCGGAACCTGACGCCCTGAACGGAACCGATATCCTGGAACTCTTCGTCTATTCCTCCGGCACCCATCCCCAGGCCGTGCTCGTCGCCAGGCTGGACAATCTCGGCAAGGGCGCCTCCGGTGCCGCGGTGCAAAACCTGCGTCTGATGCTTGGCCTGCCTGAAGCGCCAGCACATGCCTGATCATCCGGTACAAACTGCTGGCGGTCCTCTCTGGTCCCTCGATGGTGTGGCACCCGTGGTCGCGCCCGATGCCTGGATTGCGCCCAACGCCACCGTGATCGGCCGGGTGGAAATCGGCAGCGCCTCCAGCGTGTGGTTCAACTGCGTGCTGCGCGGCGACACCAACATCATCCGCATCGGCGCCCGCACCAACATCCAGGACGGCTCCATCCTGCACGTAAACGCCGGCGACGGCATGGAGTGCTTGATCGGCGATGACGTCACAATCGGCCACATGGCCATCATCCACGCCGCCCGCCTGCATGATCGTGCCTTCGTCGGCATGGCCGCCGTGGTTCTGGACCAGGCGGTGATCGAATCCGGCGGCGTGCTCGCCGCCGGCGCCGTGCTCACCCCCGGCAAGCGGATCGGCGCCGGCGAACTCTGGGCCGGCACCCCCGCCAAGCTGTTGCGCGTGCTATCGGAAGCCGACCGCCAGAATTTCTCCCTCAACGCCCCCGCCTACGTGCAAAACGCCATCCGCTTCAGGCGCGGGCTTGCCGGCGTAACCGCGCCGCATGATTACGCCCCCTGACTTGGCTGGGATTTGAGCACCCCGCACGGCATCGTTCTCCTGCGCCACCAGCCGCTTCAATCCGCACTCGCAACTCTCTCATCGCCGCGCATCGGCCAGCCTCCCTGCTGTGGATCTCCTGACGAGACCGATGTCGGCGGCCAACCGGGCGGGTCATGACATCGCCATCATGACGCACCAGCCCTGCCACGCGGTACCTTGGCGAAATGGAACCAAAAGACTAAGCCCCAGCTCTATGTATGCCATCGAAGTCGAATCGCTCACGAAACGCTATCGCGCAGCCCTTGCGGTGAACGCCATCAGCTTCACCGTATCTTATGGCGAGACAATCGGGCTGCTCGGCGGCAACGGCGCGGGCAAGACCACAACGATCGCCATGCTGCTCGGCCTGCTTGTCCCGACCAGCGGGCAGATCAAGGTGCTCGGCTTCGACATGCACAAGGATCGCTTCTCCGCCCTCGCCCGGCTGAATTTCTCCTCGCCCTACGTGGCGTTGCCGCACCGGCTGACGGTTGCGGAAAACCTGCGCGTCTATGCCAATCTGTACAACGTCAAACATGTTGAAAAACGCATCGGGGAGCTCGCCGAGGAGCTGGAAATCACCAACCTGCTCAGCCGCCCGGCCGGCCAATTATCCGCGGGCCAGAAAACCCGTGTGGCGCTCGCCAAGTCGCTCATCAATCGCCCCGAATTGCTGCTGCTGGACGAACCCACCGCCAGCCTGGACCCCGATACCGGCGACCTGGTGCGCAGTTGGCTGGAGCGTTACCGCGCATCCAGCGGCTGCACCATTCTGCTCGCCTCGCACAACATGGATGAAGTGGCGCGGCTCTGCGGACCCGTGCTGATGATGAAGCAGGGCCGCATCGTCGATCGCGGCACCACAGCAGAGCTGCTCACGCGCTACAACCGGGCGCATCTGGAGGACGTGTTTCTCGATATCGCCCGCTCACGCTCCAATACCGAAAGCCCGGTGACGGCATGATCATCTCGCTCCGCCGCATCTGGGGCCTCGTGTACCGGCACCTCACGCTGTTCCGCCGCTCATGGCCCCGCCTGCTCGATCTCGCCTACTGGCCCGTGCTTCAAATGACGATCTGGGGCTTCACCAGCCAGTTCTTCGCCGCGCGCCTGGGCAACCACGGCGCCGTCACCGTCGGCATGATGCTTGGCGGCGTGCTGCTGTGGGAGATGGCGCTCCGCAGCCATCTCGGCTTCGCCATCACCTTCATGGAGGAGATCTGGTCGCGCAACCTCGGCCATATCTTCGTCAGCCCCCTGCGGCCATGGGAACTGGTGGCCGCCCTGCTCAGCATGTCGATGATCCGCATGAGCCTGGGCGTGGTGCCGGCCGCCCTGGTGGCGGGCCTTCTCTACCACTTCAACATCCTCAGCGTGGGGCCCGTGGTGGTGCTGTTCGCCGCAAATCTCATCCTGATGGGGTGGTGGGTCGCGCTGTCCTGCGTGTCACTCATTCTCAGCCAGGGCGGCGGCGCGGAAAGTCTGGTGTGGTCCATGCTCATCGGCCTTTCTCCGCTCGCGGCCGTGTACTACCCGGTGGCGGTGATGCCCTGGTGGCTGCAAAAACTGGCGCTTTCGCTACCCGCCGCCCACGTGTTTGAAGGCTTGCGTGCGGCGATCGGCCAGGGCGTGATCAGATGGGATGAACTCGCCTGGGCCGGCGGCCTGAACGCGGCCTGGATGGCCGGCGCGATCCTGCTGTTCATGCAGCAATTCCACGCGGCAAGGCGCAACGGCGCCTTCATGAATATCGGCGAATAATGGCCTGCACACGGTTCTGGCTGCTGCGGCACGCCATCGTCGATGAAGCCTCGCGCGCCGTGCTCTATGGCCGTATGGACGTGGATATCTCAGCCGAAAACCTGGCCGCGCAGGCGCCGATCTACCGGGCGCTGGCAGCACGGCTGCCACACCCGGCACGATGGATCATCACCCCCCTACGCCGCACGCGCCGCACCGCGGAAGCGATACACAAGGCCGGCTATCCCGCCTGCGAGCTTGCGGTGGAGCACGGACTCACGGAACAGGATCTCGGCGCCTGGCAGGGCCTGCCCCACGCCGACCTGCCGGCCCGGCTCGCCGACCCCGCGCACCCCTTCTGGCCGCTCGGCGCCGCCGAAATTCCCCCCGGCGGCGAGAGCATGGAACACGTGATCCACCGCGTCGGCGCCACGCTGGAGCGCCTGGCGGAGGCATATGCGGGCCAGGACATCGTCTGCATCAGCCATGGCGGCGCCATCCGCGCCGCCGTCGCCCACGCGCTCGGCGTCGGCGCCCGCGCCGCGCTGCACCTCTCAATACAGAATCTGTCGCTCTCGATACTGGAGCGCTTCGATGCCGGATGGCGGGTGGTGACGGTGAACGAAGGCGCGGAGGTGTAAGCAAGAAAAAGTCTTCTTTTTTGAAAAAAAGAAGCAAAAAACGTTTGGCCGTTCGATCCCCGGGCACCCGGCGGGAGGCATGCGGTTTGTTAACTTGCGTCGGTAACGGCGCGTGGTGGCATAACACCCGTCACATCATTGAGAGGGGCATCTCCCCGATGCGACATTACGGCCGACTGATGATACTGGCCGGCGTGCTCGGCGCACCCGCGGCCCTGCACGCCGAAACAATGCAAGGCCAACAGGAACTCGTAGACCGCGCCACGCTCGCGGCACAGGAAATCCTGGACGACGCGCAAGGCCACGATGCCCGCGCGCTGCTGCCGCAAGCGCGCGCGGTGATGATCTGCCCGCGCGTATTCAAGGTAGGCTTCCTGATCGGCGGCCAAGGCGGCGGCTGCGTGCTGGAAGCGCGCGGCGGTCAGGGAACCTGGTCGTCACCGGCCTTCTACAGCGTCAGCAGCGGCAGCTTCGGATTGCAGGCCGGCATCCAGGATGCCGAAGTGATGATGATGATCCTCACGCCCAACGGCCTGCGCGCGGTGCTCGACAACCAGTTCCGCATCGGCGCCGATGCATCGGTCGCGATCGTCACCATCGGCGGCGGCGTGGAAGGGGCAACCACCACCAACCTCAATGCCGATATCGTGGCCTTCGCCCGCACACGCGGGCTGTTCGCCGGCGTATCGCTGCAAGGCAGCGTGATGTCCTCCGATAGCGGCGGCGACCAGGTCTATTACGGCCAACCCGTCGGCCCGGTGGAAATCGTGATGGCCATGCGGGTCAGCAATCCCGCCGCGGATCCCTTACGCAGCCTGCTGATGCGCTACGGCAGCGCCGCACCGCCGCCACAGCCCTATTACCCGCCCGCGCAACCCTATTATCCGCCACCACAGGCCCAGTACCAGCCGCCCGCCGGCTATGCCGCAGCCCCGCCAGGGCCAATCCAGCAGCAATCCCTGCCGCCGCCCAGGTAAGCAAATCGCCATCGCACGCGCCTCGGCACTCACCGCCCGGCTAAGGCAATCTCTCTCCCGCCATCCGGCGCTGATGGCGCTCGCGCTCATACTCGGGGTGACCGGCGTGATGTGGGCCCGCCACCCGGTGCGGCCGCTCAACGAGTTCGACCAGATCTTCTACCTCGGCATCGCCGACGACCTGGTGGATCATGACCGCTTCACCGACGGGTTCGCGTTCGCCAAACCTGGCCCGGATGGCCTACGGCCCCGGGGCATGCGGTTCGCGCCCCTCTACCCCCAACTGGTAGCAGCCGCCGCCGGCTTCGACAGAAACTTGCGGGCCGGCATGGCCTGCGTGGTCGCGGGCGCCGGGCGCGATCAGACCTGTCCGCGCGCCGCGCCCAGCATGCGATGGCTGCAATTCGGCGAATTGGCCGGGTTTTTCTGGCTCATCTGGTGGATGGCCGGTGCGGCCGCCGGGCCCGCAATCGGGTGGGGCGCCCTGATCCTGGCCCTGTTCACAACCACGTTGCTGCTCGGCTCGGTCAACTACGTCATGACGGAGATGACCTGCCTAATACTGGTCACCGCCGCAATCGCCGCCGCCATCAAGGCGGTTCGCGCCGGCGGCCGCAGCCAATTGGCCTGGTGCTGCGTGGCAGGCGTTCTCACCGCGCTCACCGCCCTCACGCGCCCAGCCTTCCTCTACCTCATCCCGCTCGCCGTGTTGGCGGTGCCGATCTGGGGCCGCACGCGGGCGCTGATGCCCATCGCCGCCTATGCGGGCGGTGCCGCGCTCACCTTGGCACCCTGGCTGATCCGCAATACGGTCGTCTTCGGACGAACCGCCCTCACCTATGGCTACGACAGCCACACCCTGGTGCAGCGAATCGCCTTCGACACCATGAACCGTCGCGAATACGGTCTGGCGTTTCTGTGCTGGCTCCCCGATGGACGAGCGTTCGGGCGCGCGCTGGGTGGGCCGCATCTCTGCGACCGCTTCGGGTACGACGAACAGCCGACATCGTTCTACGTGCTCGGCCTGCGCCACATGCTGCCGCAGACGCTGGCCGCTTCGGGCGGCTATGAGCATCATCTCAGCTACCTGCTGCATACCTACATCCTGCGGATGCCGGTCAAGCATCTGCTGGTGTCCATCCCACTGGCGCTGCGGGGCGCGTACGTCGCGCATTGGTGGGGGTTTTGCCTGCTGATCCCCAGCCTGGCGTGGACAGTTGCCGCGTTGCGCCGGCGCTTTCCGGGCGCTGGCGTGTTTCTGCTGATGGCGCTGCCGGCCTGGTTCATGCTGGCATTCAACGCGTCGGTGGCGGTCAACCAGGTCCGCTACAACCTGATGCTGATCCCGCTCTACGCCCTGAGTGGCGCCCTCACCCTGCGCTTTCTCTCAAGGATGAAAGAAAGATGTTCTTTTTTGAAAAAAAGAACCAAAAAACCTTTGCCTGGTCAGAACCACACCGCGGCGTGTGTGTCGGATAGCTGTCGAGGCGCCGGACTAAAACACGTCTTCCTTCACACAGATTGCAAATACGCATCATATTCCACATCCGTCACCCGACGCCGGAACTCCGCCTGTTCCTGCCGTTTGCAGGCCGAAAACAGATCCTGGTAATCCGCGCCGAGATACTCACCGATCACATCGCTTGCGTCGAACGTGTCGATCGCATCGTCCCAGTTGACCGGCAGGCTGGCGAAGCCCTCGCGCTGCTCACCCTCAATCGGGCGCCCAGGATCAATTTTACCGTCCAGGCCATGCAGCGCCCCCGCAAGGATGCCCGCAACCGCAAGGTACGGGTTGCAGTCCGCCCCGGCAACCCGGTGCTCAACGCGGGTAGCCCTGCCAGCCGTAATCACCCGGATCGCAGCGCTACGGTTGTCCATCCCCCAGGTCAGGTTCGTGGGCGCATGGCCCCCTGGTGTGAGCCGGCGATAGGAATTCGCGTGCGGCGCCAGCAGCAGCATGCAATCCGCCATGGTGGCAAGCATGCCGCCAACCACGTGATGCAGCCGTGCCGTGGGTGCGCCTCCCTCGCCCGCCATGATGTTGCGGCCCTGATCATCCAAGATGGACATGTGCACATGCATGCCGCTGCCGGCGAGATGGCCGTAGGGCTTGGCCATGAACGTGGCGTCCAGGCCGTGCTGCCTGGCGACACCCTTCACGATGCGCTTCAGCAGAAAGGCGTGATCGGCGGCAAGCAGCGGATCAGCGACATGGTTGAGATTAACCTCGTACTGGCCTGGGCCGTTCTCACGCACCACCGTATCGGCCGGCAGGTTCTGGCGCTCGCAGGCATGAAAGATGTCGGCCAGCAGCGGCTCGAAACTATGCAGTTCGGCAATGGAGAGAACCTGCGTCTGCCAACCCTGCCACCGTCCCTCATGGGAACTGGGCGGGGAAACCGGGTCGCGCGGCGTGCGGCGGCGATCGATGATGTAGAATTCCAGCTCCGTGGCCATCACCGGCGTCAGGCCCGTGCGGCGGAAAAAGCCGCAGACACGCGCCAGCACCTGGCGGGGATCGGCGTAAAACGGCGTGCCATCCTGGTGCAGCATGCGCAGCAGCACCTGGGTGGTGGGGCGCGTGAGCCAGGTAACGGGAAGCAGCGAGCCGTCCACCGGCATGCATATGCCATCCGGATCGCCGGTGCCGACGGCAAGGCCCGCTTCAGGCACATCGCAGCCCCAAACGTCGAGCGCATAGACCGAGCGCGGCAGGGCGACCCCCTTGGCCATCACCTCGGGTATCCGCTCGGCGGGCACCCATTTTCCGCGCGCAATACCGTTCACGTCCACCACGAAAGCTTCCAGCACCGAGGGTGACTGGGTCTGGCGTGAAGACATGAGAGATGGCGCCGGGGTGAAATCCAAAATGACAATGCTCCGTGCTGTTATGAAACGTCAGGCGCCATAGGCCGGCTGCCGGCTCTGCCGCGCCTTGGCGGCCCGGAAGGCGCGTGCGGCGATGCCAAAAGAGCGGAAGATCATGAGCGATAGCGCATCGTCGCGGAACGCCCATTCCGGGTGCCACTGCACGCCCAGCAGGAATGATTCGGAGTCCCGCAGGCGAAAAGCCTCGATCAGGCCATCCGGCGCCACCGCCTCCGGCACCAGTGCAGGCGCCAGACGATCCACACCCTGCCAATGCAGCGAATTCACCCGCGCATGATCAACGCCGGAGGCCAGGTGCAGCAAACCACCCGGCGTGAACGCCACATCATGCGCAGGCCCATACTGCCCGGCCAGATCGAGTTCCGGATCTTCGCGATGGTCGGCCAGGCCAGGCTGCGCATGCACCGCCTGGTGAAGCGTACCACCGAGCGCCACGTTGATTTCCTGAAATCCCCGGCACACCCCCAGAACCGGCATGCCGCGCGCCACTGCCGCCCGGGCGAGCGCCAGGCTCACATGGTCACGGGCCGGGTCGGCCGGCGACTCCGGATCTATCAGTTCTGCCCCATAGGCCTCAGGCGCCACATTGCTGGTGGCACCGCTCAGGAACAGGCCATCCAACACACCCAGCGCGACCTCAACATCGGCCGGATCGGTCCACGCGCCGCCTGGCGTATCGATGCGGCCAGGCAACATGAGTGCGATGGCATTCGCACCCCCCGTTATGGCGTCGAGGTATTTTTCCTGCACGCAATGCGCCAGATGCTTATCGCCAGGCAATACATCGGCCACAACACCGATCAACGGCTTCATCCCAGGGTCTCCCTACAACTCAGCATAGCTGCCGGCCGGCACCGACGCTACCTACGGCTTGCCTGATGCCCGCCGGACGATGCAGATTAGGTTCGCCATGCAAACGTCTTTTCCCCTCAAGCACGCTCAGCAGGAGCGCATGCCGGATCTGCGGCTGCCCGCCCTGCGCCAACGGGCGGGCGAGACGGTCGGCGAGTTTGTGCACCGGCGCCTGCGTCACGCCATCATGACCGGCCGCTTCCCCCCAGGCAGTGCGCTGACCATCCGCGGCCTGGCGGCCCTGCTCGGAACCAGCTCGATGCCGGTGCGCGAAGCCATGCGCCGGCTGGCCGCCGAACAAGCCCTGGATCTGCTGGACAACCGGCGCGCGCGCGTGCCGGACATGACCCCGATGCGCTTCGGCGCCCTGATCGATGCCAGGATCCTGCTCGAAACCACCGCGGGCCAACGCGCCCTCCCCTATATCGATGCCGCGCGGCTGGCCGAATTGCGGCGCCTCAATCAGACCATAAACGACGTGTACGCCCGCGGCGATATCGAGCGCACGATCGAAACCAACCTGGCATTCCATCGCCGGCTCTACACGCTGACGCCAGAGGATGCACTCACGCCGCTGATCGAGAGCATCTGGCTGCAAATCGGCCCCTATATCCGCGCGGCGTTGCAGGACTCAAGGATGCACTATCACGGGGATCGCCATGCCGAAATGCTGGCCGCCATCGAAGCCAGAGACCAACGCGCATTGGCGCGCGCACTCGAGGCGGACGTGCGGGACGGAATTGCGCATTTGATGGACGGGGAGAGATTAAAGGCAGCATAGAAAGAAAAAGGTTCTTCTTTTTTGAAAAAAAGAAGCAAAAAACTTTTGGTCGGCTGTCGCGGACATGCCGGAGAGATGCGCCATCACATCCGCAGGGGTCACGTGCTAACACGAAGGCGCTGTCACTGCGGATGAAATCATGAACGACGCCGAAACCGCCCTCAACCTGCGCCACCGCGATGCGCGCCACCATATCCATCCGTTCTCCGACATGAACGCGCTGAACGCCGAAGGCACACGCATCATCACCCGAGCCGACGGCGTGTGGCTGACGGATGTGGAGGGCAGGCGCTACCTGGACGGGTTTTCGGGGCTTTGGAACGTGTCCGTCGGCTACGGCCGCCACGAAATCGCCGACGCCGTGCATACCCAGATGCTCGAACTGCCCTTCTACAACAGCTTCTTCAAATCCTCCACGATCCCCACCATCGAACTGGCGGAAATGCTGGCGGAGCTCGCACCCGGCTTCAGCCGCACCTTCTTCACCAATTCGGGATCGGAAGCCAACGACACGATCATCCGCATGGTCCGCCATTACTGGCAACTGCGCGGCAAGCCGGCGAAAACCATCTTCATTGCCCGGCACAACGGCTACCATGGCAGCACCATCGGCGGCGCCAGCCTCGGCGGCATGGCCACCATGCACAAGCAGGGCGGGCTTCCGATCCCCGGCGTGATCCATGTGCCCCAGCCCTGGTGGTGGGGCGAAGGCGGCGACATGAGCCCGGCGGAGTTCGGCCTCTGGGCCGCCCGCCAGGTTGCCCACGCCATCGACGAAGCGGGGGCCGAGACTGTGGCGGCTTTTATCGGCGAGCCGGTGCAAGGTGCGGGCGGCGTGATCATCCCGCCCGACACCTACTGGCCCGAGGTGGAAAAAATCTGCCGCGCGCGCGACGTGCTGATCATCAGCGACGAGGTCATCTGCGGCTTCGGGCGCCTGGGCACCTGGTTTGGCTGCCAGCATTACGGCATCACCCCCGACCTGATGACGATCGCGAAGGGCATCACCTCCGGCTATCTGCCGATGGGCGGCGTGATGGTTTCCGATGCAGTCGCGGACGTTCTGGCAGCCGGCGGGGATTTCAACCACGGCTACACCACCAGCGGCCATCCGGCCTGCGCCGCAGCCGCCATCGCCAATCTAGGCATCATGCACCGGGAAAACCTGGTCGACGGCGTGCGGAACAGGATCGGGCCCTATCTGGCCGCGGGGTGGCACAAGCTCGCAGCCCATCCCCTCGTGGGTGAGGCCCGCATGCTGGGCCTGATCGGGGGGCTGGAGCTGACACCGGACAAGGCGACGCGGGCACGATTCCCCAAGGCCGGCGAGGCCGGGGTCATCTGCCGCGACATCGCCTACCGCGCCGGGCTGATCCTGCGCGCAACCGGAGATTGCATGCTGGTGGCCCCGCCTTTCGTTCTGAGCGAGGCCGAGGCCGATCTGTTGTTGGACCGCACGCGCCATGCGCTGGACGGCACGCTGGAAGCCCTGCGCGCTCGCGGCTGGATATAGCGCCAGCCCCGTAAAGGTTGTTTCGCGCCGGACGAATGCCCGGCATAGTTAGGTATTGCATGCGCCGCTCGACCCGACTTGGAGCCACAGCCACATGACCCCGGACGATTTCCGCCGTCTCGCCCTTCAGTTCCACGGCGCCATCGAGAGCGCCCATATGGACCATCCGGACTTTCGCGTCGGCAAGCGTATCTTCGCGACGCTGGACTACCCCGAGCCAGGCTGGGCGATGGTGCGGCTGCTCCCTGAGCAGCAGGAGAAGCTGATTTCCACCGACGCCAGCGTGTTCTCGCGCGCCGCCGGCGGCTGGGGGGAAAAGGGTTCGACCTTGCTCCAGTTGGCGCACACGGATGAGGAGACGGCCGAAACTGCATTGCGCATGGCGTACGAGAATTTGGAGCGGCGGTTTTCGCTCAGGTCGTGAAGGAAGAAAGAACTTCTTTTTTGAAAAAAAGAAGCAAAAAACTTTTACTTGTTGGTACCCGTCTCTCCGGCAGCGTACGCCAAAGAACAAAAGTTTTTTGGTTCTTTTTTTCAAAAAAGAACATCCTTTCTTCCTTAACAAGGTTTTCCAACAGGCGGACAGTGATCTGAACGCCGCTTACGCGCAGCTTCGGGCGAAGCTGGATGAGCCCGGCAAGGCTGCGCTGAAATCCGGTCAGCTCGCTTGGATACACGGCCGCAATGAGTCGTGCAGCAAGCACGAAGGGAGCGCATTTTACGTCAACCTCAAATGCGCAACCGGAACGACGATCGCCCGGACGCAGTTTCTGCAAGACCGATATCGCGAGTGCATCAGCGGCTTCTGCCTGGACAGCCGGCTTTGATCGGGCGCGCTGCGAGCCTGTCCGCGTGCGGCAGAACAAAGACCGCACCTGCCCGCGGCCGCAACGCATGTCGATGGGGTGACAGAGAATTAAGGCAACGTCTTCCGTTTGAACAGGTTGAAGGCCCGGCATGGCGATACCCCATGCTGGGCCTTCATCTTTTCAGGATTGGAGATTTCGCATGTCCAAAGTTACCTCCTCCGCCATCGCTATCGCCGCCGCTTCGCTGATCTGCGCAGGCGCGGTTGCCGCCACCCCATCCGCCACCGGCCAGGACAATTTGCCCGAAACCAGCCAGACCACGCCTGCCCAGGCAACGGCGGAGCGCGATTTCGGCCGCGTCTCAGCCGATGGTTTCAAGGCCATGAGTGACGTGCGCCTCGCCCGCCTGGCCATTTTCAATGCCGATCCGGCTTCCGCCAAGTCCGACCTCGCCGACGCGGTCGCCGCCCTGGATCGCGCCCGCAGCGATGACACGATATTCATGAAGGCCGAATCTGAGCTCAAGACCCCTGCCGGACTTACCCAGCCGCATCAGGCCGGCGAAACGGTTGGCAGCACCCAGATCAAATGGCTGCCCGTGGATGGTGCCATGGCGCTGGGCGAAGATTACGTGGCCACACCGGCAAAAACCGCGAGTGTTGCGAAGGCCAACGAACAGATCAAGAAGGGCGACCATGCCCATGCACTGCAAACCCTGCGGCTGGCCGGAATCGATGTGGCCTTCGATATGGAGGTGGCGCCGTTGAACAAGACGATCGCGGGCGTGACACAGGCGCAGCAACTGGCCGACGCCGGCCATTACTATCAGGCCAACCAGGCGCTGAAATCCGTGCAGGATGGCGTGCGTTTCGATGTGGAAAATCTCTCCGCGGTGCCAAAGACAGCCGCGAACACCACGCCATCCGGCAAGACCGTCAACACCGCGTCAGCCGGTCAGTAAGGCAAGCCGGCTTTGCCGCCAATGGCCTCGGGGTCGCGGCCATCCAGCCGGGCCCTCCACCGAAGATTGCGTATGGTGGAGGGCTTCGCCGCTCCCTCAGCACGGCCCACCCCTGCATGTCAGGTTGCCCCGCGTGCCCCCTATCGCGATGCGCGCCGTCCGCGCAATACTGTCGCATGCCCGACCCTAACCCGCTGACCACCGCGCTGCTGGCCGCCATGATGCACAGCACCCAGCCCATGGTGCTGACCGATCCGAACCTGCCGGACCACCCGATGATCGCGGTAAACCCCGCCTTCTCCAGCATGACGGGCTATCCGGAAGCGGAGACGGTCGGCCGCAATTGCCGGTTCCTGCAAGGCCCCGGCACCGACCCCGCCGCCCCCGCCCGGCTGCGGGCCTGCATCGCGGAGCGGCGCGGCTGTGTCGAATGGGTGCTGAACCATCGCAAGAACGGCGAGGCCTTCTGGAACCTGCTCTTCATCTCGCCGGTTTTTGCCCGTGATGGCAGCCTGCTGCATTATTTCGGCAACCAGCGCGACATCACCCACGGTTCGCCCGAATCGGAAGCGGGGCACCACCACGTACTCGGCAAGGCCGACCTGGCGGCGCCGGCCGAGGCAGAGTTCCACGCCCTTCTGTTGGGGCTTTTGAACACCCAGGCCGATCCCGCCCGTCACCTGGAAACATTGGTCGAAGCGGGCCGCCGCCTGAACAGCATCACGCTGCGGCTCGAGCCAGTCCCCTGGTCACCCCCGGGCGGCGTTTAAAGGCCGGACTTATAGCAACCTTCGCAGAAATCGACCTTCACCAGACCCGTCGTTGCGAGGTCCCTTGGCCGAAGCCATGCAGGGCAGCACGGCAAACGCCCGCCGCTCGTCTGCGGATCGCTTCGCCGCGAAGGGGCGGCTCGCGATCGCGGGCAACCGCAGCGAGTCAAACTCGACACCGATTGGTATGTCTGAGGTAAGCCCTGCGTTCCCCGATACCACCACTTGCGTGCTCATGCCCGATCTGGGAACCTAGGGCGTAACGTTCGCGCTTCCGGGGGGAATGCCAATCATGAAAATTCATCGCGCCCACGCGGCGATCCTCGCCGTGCTGGTGCTCTGCCGCCGCGGCCGGCCCCGCTAAGCTGATGCGGGCCAAATCCCCGAAATTCGCGACCCATCTCTGCCTCGGTCTCGCCCTCGCCATTCTGACCGGTTGCAGCGAATCCGGGCCGCGGGAATGCTCGCTCATCCATGTCACGGATCTGCCGCTGCACGGCGCGCCGGGAGCCTGGCTGGTAGACGCGTCGCTGAATGGCGCAGCGGCACAATTGCTGTTCGATACAGGCAGTTTCAGCTCTGTGCTGACTCCCAAGGCGGTTCAGCGATTGGGACTATCCCATGAATCCTGGATAGTCGGCGAGTCGACAGGGATTGGCGGCAAACAATCGCTCTCGGTCGTGGCGGCCCGCGATTTTCAGCTCGGCAGCCTTCACGGCAAGAATTTCCGTTTCTTCAGCTCTGCGATGGGTCCCAGGAACGCCTCCTGGTTTGAAGATGGCCTGCTGAGCACGGATTTTCTTTCAAAATACGAAGTCGACCTCGATTTCGGGGAAAAGCGCGTGGGTCTGTATTATCCTCAGGGCGATTGCAGCGGGCCGCATGCCCCACTGACGCCACCGATGTATGCCGTGCCCATGACCACCACGGCAAAGGAGGCAGTGCCCCACGTGCATGTCACGATCGGCGGTCATGATTTTGTGGCCATCATCGACACGGGCGCGCCAAGCACGGTCATGTTCAGGGGCGCTGCGGCGCGCCTGGGCCTGCGGATAGGCGCCTTGCCGGCCGATCGCCACTATATGACCGCCGGAACCGGGCCGCGCCCGGTGCAGAGCGTGCAGCATGTGGTGGAGGCGGTCGGCATTGGCGACATCACGGTCAAAAACGTTCCCGTCACGATCGTCGACCAATATTCCCATGATGATGTGGATATGCTGTTGGGGGCGGATTTCCAGATGCTGGTGCATCTATGGCTATCCTACCCCTCGCACAGCCTGGTCATGCAGTATCCGCCGCTTCCTACACCGGCAACTTCGCCGTAAAATCCGGCTGCTACCGCACCTGCCCGATCACCTCGCTCAGCGTGCCGAACAACTCATCGATCTGGCCGCGGCTGATGATCAGCGGCGGCGAGATGGCAACAATGTCACCCGTCACGCGCACCAGCAGGCCTGCTTCATAACACGCCACGAACACATCGTAGGCGCGGGCGCCAGGCGCACCAGGCCGCGGCGCCAGCTCGATGCCCGCCACCAGCCCCAGGTTGCGCACATCGATCACCTGCTCAAGGCCAGCCAGACTATGCGCCGCCTCCTCGAAATACGGGCTTAGCTCAGCGGCACGCTCGAACAACCCCTCGTCGCGATAGGTGTCCAGCGTAGCGATGGAGGCCGCACAGGCGAGAACGTGGGAGGAATAGGTGTAGCCATGGAAGAATTCGATGGCGCCGGTCGGCCCGTTCATGAACGCGTCATGCACCGCATTGCTGGCAACCACGGCACCCATCGGCACGGTCGCATTGGTAATGCCCTTGGCCAGGGTCATGATATCCGGCACCACGCCGAACTTGTCGATCGCGAACGGCGTGCCGAGCCGGCCAAACCCGCTGATCACCTCATCGAAAATCAGCAGAATGCCATATTTGGTGCAGATCTCGCGCAGGCGTTCCAAATACCCCACGGGCGGCACCAGAACGCCCGTTGATCCGGCCAGCGGTTCCACAATCACCGCGGCAATGGTGCTGGGATCATGCAGCGCCACGATGCGCTCCAGTTGATCGGCCAGTTCGGCACCATGCAGCGGCTGCCCGCGGCTGAAGGCGTTGCGCGCGGGATCATGCGTATGCGGCAGGTGATCCACACCGCCGAGCATGGTGCCGAAATGCTTGCGGTTATTGCTGATGCCACCGACGGAAATGCCGCCGAAGCCGACGCCGTGATAGCCCCGCTCCCGCCCGATCAGGCGGGTGCGCGCGCCCTCGCCACGAACACGATGGTAAGCCAGCGCCATCTTCAGCGCGGTGTCCACAGCCTCTGAGCCGGAATTGGTGTAAAACACATGATCCAGCCCCTCCGGCAACATGGCCGAGAGCCGCGCGGCCGCCTCGAAGGCCAGCGGATGCCCCATCTGAAACGCCGGCGAAAAATCCATCTCGGCCGCCTGGCGCTGGATCGCCTGAACGATGCGCGGCCGGCAATGCCCGGCATTCACGCACCACAGGCCAGCGGCCCCATCTAGCACCTGGCGCCCATCATGGCTGGTGTAGTGCATGTCCTTCGCCGCAACCAGCAGGCGGGGTGCCGATTTGTACTGCCGGTTCGCGGTGAACGGCATCCAGAAGGCATCGAGGCTATTGACGTTAATCTGCGCGTCCATGGGAAGGCTCCGGATCGATATCAGGCGTGGGAGGCCGTCCGACATCAGCCCGTGGACGGAAAAACGACAACGCCGGTTTTACGCCCAACCTAGCGCAATCCCAATACCTTGTGCGTCTGCACGCTCAGCCGCCAGCGCGGATGCGCCATGCAATAGGCGATCGCCGCCTGCGTGTTCTCGGCCAGCGCCGGGCCGTCCATGGGCTGGAGCAGGAAGTGCCGGAAAGCCAGATGCTCGAACCGTTCTGGCTCGGCACCTTCCTGCGGATACACCAGCTTGCACTCGTCGCCACCCCGCAAGGCAAGCGATGTGCCGGCTTTCGGGCTGACACAGATCCAGTCCAGCCCCGCCGGCGCAGGCTGGGTGCCGTTTGTCTCGATGGCAATGGCGAAGCCGCGTGCGTGCAGCGCCTCAACCAGCGCCGCATCAACCTGCAGCAGCGGTTCGCCGCCGGTCAGAACGGTCAGCCGCTGCTCCGGGCCGCCCTGCCAGGCCTGCTCGATGGCTGCTGCCAGCGTGCCGGCATCCGCAAAGCGCCCGCCACCACCGCCATCCATGCCCACGAAGTCGGTATCGCAAAAGCGGCAAACCGCCCCGGCGCGATCCCGCTCCAGCCCCGACCATAAATTGCACCCCGCAAACCGGCAGAACACCGCCGCCCTGCCCGCCTGCATCCCCTCCCCCTGCAGCGTCAGGAAAATCTCCTTCACCGCATACAACCGTCGAGTGATCACCGATGAGTCGGGGACCAAACAGGTAAAAGTTTTTGCTTCTTTTTTCAAAAAGAAGCGCTTTCTTTTTGTTCTTTTTTGAAAAAAAGAACCAAAAAACTTTTACTCATTTGGGTGTCGCTGAGGTGATCAACCGACGTGGTGTTCGGTCTTTTCGATGAGGATCTTGATTTCGTCCATGGCTTCCTTGAAGCGCTCGTTCAGCACCTGAAGGGCTTCCGTGTTGGAACGCTGGATCAGGTCGGACAGCTCGCGGATATTGGCGACCGCCCGCTCGTAGGATTTCTTCACCAGCTCTGCCTGCCGTGCCGCCTTGGCTTGCGGGCTTTCCGAGGTCGCCAGTTCCTTCACGTGCTCGGAAAGCTCCGTCATCGTCTGCTGCATGATCTCCATGTGCCGCCGCGCCACGGCCTGGGCGCCTTCCAGCGCAAGCCGGTTGGCGTTGGAGAGCACCTCCATATTGCGGCGATGCGCCGCCAGAAGGGCAGAGCTGTCCGGGATCATGGAGGGGAACCGCATCTCGGTGAAGCGGCGGGTCATTTCGGCCATCAGCGCGGCAGGTGTGTTCGGCGCAGCCACGGTGTCGTCAGCCATGGGAGTAACTCCTCTTTCAGGACCATCGCAGTTCAGCGTCATACCAGAGACGCGGCCAGCAGGTCAGCGTTCACCTCGCCCGGCGGGCATGCGTGCCACGTATGGTGCCGAAGATTTATACTGGGCTCGCGTCGGCGGGCGGAATATCGCCGGCGCCGCTGATGGTGCCCAGCGTGCCGAGATCGGCAGGCGGCGCCGGGAAAGGCTTCGGCTCCGGCGCTGCCGGGCCACCGGAGAGCCAGCCCGCAGCCTGTTCGGCACGCGAGAGCGCGCGGTCAAGGGCCGCCATGGTGCCGGAAAGATCGGCGCTGTCATCCTTTTGCCAGGCCCGCAGCGCGTAGAGCCACACAGCCACCATGCCTTGGGTGGCCAGCCCGCCCTTCAGGCCGGTGGTCTTCACGCCGGCAGCCGCCAGCATCCAGGCCATGCTGCTGCTGGTGGAAGCGGCCAGCATCAGCGCTGTCGCTGGTTCGAACGGAAGATCACGCAGCAGCGCCAGCACGCCGGCACGGTGCTGCTGCAACGCGTCCAAACGGCGCATCACTAGATCGAACAGCTTCTCCCGGGTCGGCCCGGTGTCGAGCGCGCCGGTCAAAGCGTGTTCGTCGGCAAATCGGCCGAACCGGATCAGGATGGCGCCCCGGCCGACAAACCGGGCACGGGCGCGTTCCAGGGTCAGCCCGGCCTCCCGGGCAGCGCCAGCTACGGAAACCTCGCTCCAGCCAGCGCGGGCGGCGATGGCAAAGGCGGCGGCGATCAAGGTCTGATCGAAGTCGTGATCGGTCATGTCGGCAAGTCTCCCTATCCGGCCCTGGGCAAAGGCCCCACCCACCCTGCAAAGATGGCGTTCTTGCACGGCTGACCAGGGGCGGAAACTGGCTAGGCGAGCGCCCGGGATCTGGCCGTGGCCGCCTGCACGGCGGCCCGGATGTTGGCCGGCCAGGCCGCTGCGTCCATCAGCACGCCAAGCGCGCTCGCCGTTGTGCCGTTGGGGCTGGTCACCGCCTGGCGCAGCGCGCTGGCATCCTCCGGCGAGGCTTCCAGCAAGGCGCCGGCGCCCTGCACCGTCTTTCGCGCCAGCCTGCGCGCCACCCCGGCCGGAATGCCCTGTTCGATGGCTGCCTGCTCCAGCAACTCGGCCAGCAGGAACACATAGGCCGGCCCGCTGCCCGAAACCGCCGTGATCGGGTCGATCAGTTTTTCGTCATCCACCCAGACGACCTCGCCGACCGCCTCCAAAAGACTGTGGCAGAGCGCGATCTGGCGCGGGCTGACATGCTCCGCTGCACAGGCAGCGGTGATGCCCTGGCCGATCGCGGCAGGCGTGTTGGGCATGGCCCGCACGATAACCGCCCCACCGCCGATCAGCGCACGCAGCCCGGCAATCGTCTTGCCGGCCAGAACCGAGAGAACCACGCTCTGCGCAGGCAGGATTGGGGCGAGCGGCGGCAGCACCGTAGCCGCCATCTGCGGCTTGATGGCCAGAACGACGGCCGCCGGGGCGAATCCCTCCGGCACGTCCGTCACGGCCGGCACCATCATATCGCCGGGCCTGGCCAGGCCCGCCGGCATGGACGGATCAACCAGAACCGAGGGCGCCAGCCCGCGCGCCGCCCAGCCCGCGAACATGGCGCCACCCATCCGCCCGGCGCCCAGCAGCAGAACGGGCGGCAGGCTCACGCTTCGCCCACACACTCCAGCATCGCCGCCTCCAGCGCCTCTGCCGGAGTCTTGCCGCCCCACAGCACAAACTGGAAGGCCGGATAGAAGCGCTCGCATTCGGTGATCGCGATATCCACCATATCCTCCAGGCTCTCCGCCGAGGCGCCGGGCGCCCCGCGCAGCAGCACGGAGTGGCGGAACAGCGGCATGCCGTCGTCGCTATCCATCCCGAAATGCCCGATCCACAGCCGTTCATTGGCCCGCGCCAGCAGTTCGAACAGCGCCGCCCGCCGCGGCGCCGGCACTTTCAAATCGAAGGTGCAGGTGAAATGCATGGCCGAAATTTCGGTGGACCAGGCAAAATACAGCCCATAATCGCACCATCTGCCGGGCGCTTCGGCCGCCATTTCGGCATCCGAGCGCCTGTCGAAGACCCAGTCGTTCGCGACGACGATTTGCTCCATGACATCGAGGGGGTTGGCAGCAGGGCTGGCGTGCATGCTTAGAGACATACGGGGTCTCCCCTGGGGGCAGGCCGTACCGGGGCGGCAAACCGGCTCTGCATCAGCACGCTATGGCGCGACCTAGAGTCGCCGCAAGATCAGACGCCCCTAAACCGCCGACACGACACCCAACAGACAAAAGTTTTTTGCTTCTTTTTTTCAAAAAAGAAGAATACTTATTCTTTTTCCGCTCCACAGCCGGCGTCTTTCTCGAAAGAAAGACGCACAGACCGTGTACTCCTTACGAGAAAGTAAACGAAGCGGATGTCAGGTTGGTGACGTTCTCCACGATGATTTGGGTGCCGTCCGACAAATTCACGAAACTGTCGCCGAAGGCCACGGTGATGGAGGGCATCTGGGTGCCATAGCCGTGCAGCGCGATCACATCATTGCCCGGCACGAAACCCACGATCGTGTCCGTGCCGCCATCGTCCCCGTTGATGAAATTGAACACATTGTCGCCGCTGCCGCCCACGAAAATGGCGCTGCCTGTCCCCGCGGTGAAGGTGTCATTACCCGCACCGCCCCACAGCGTGCAGGTGCCGGCGCCGGCCTGAAAGGCGTCATTGGCGGCCGAATTGCCGCCATAGGCATCAACACCGCTGCCGCCGGCCGCCACGGAAACCGCTGCGGTGCCGGTCAGATACACGGTGGAGGCGCCGCTGGCGTTCACCGTGCTCTGGCCTAGGCCCACCACGAAGATCGACCCCGCCTGCCCGGAATACACGCCGGATCCGGTACCGCCGAACACCGTCACTACGCCGGTGCCCCCCTGAACCACCATATCGTTAGCCGAGCCGCCGACAATGATCGCCGAGCCGGTGCCCCCGATATATTCCGTCTGGCTGTTGCCCGCCCAGAGTTCGTTATTGTTCCCGCTGCCGCCCTTCATGACGATGTCACCGCCATTGCCCACCACCGTCGCGGGCGCCGACCCGCCAATAAAATTCAGCATCCCCTCGGCCGGCCCAAACGCCACATCGCCCGCACTGCCCGCACCCGCCTGGGCGGTGATGGTGTCGCTGGCAATCCCGGTCCCGCCGCAAACGATCGTGTCCGTGCCGTTGGAAATCACGTCGTTATACGCCGAGCCAAGAAACACGGTGCTGCGGCCATCACTCGTGGTGATATCGGCATTGTCATTGTTGGTGACCATCAGATCGTTGCCACCGCCCACGATGGAAACATTCACGCCGCTGCCCACAGCCTGGCCCGCGGAAAGTGATGCGGTGAACGTCGTGTTCGCACCCGCCGCGCCGACCAGCGTGTCGTTGTTCTCCAGCGTCGCGAGCAGTCCGCCGCCCGCATTGCCGACCAGCAGCGCGTTGCCGATGGCGTTGTCGAGCAGGTCGAGGCTTTCGCTCCCTTCAAGAAGCACGCCGCAATAGCCGGCGGGCACCACGATCAGCCCGCCCGGGCCGATACCCGCCGTCCCTGTCTGGCTGGTGATATCCACTATCTCCAGGTTCACGCCCGGCGCTTCGCCGCTGCCGCCGAACACTGTCTGCTGCGGCGCGGTGCCGTCCACCGAGGTCCAAAGGTAGATGCCTTCCTCGCCGATCAGGTCGCCGAGTACCGTTTGCGACACCGTGGGAAACAGCGTCTCGAAGCTGCTCAGCAGACCGGCGCGGGTCACTTGCGTGCCGCTGTTGGAGATGGGGCCTGTCACGGGTGCACTCCCTTCCTGGGTTGAGCCTGTGGTATCGCTGGCGGTCAGCTCCGTGCCACCGCCTGGCGTCTCGGTGACCGTGAAGGACAGCCCGGACAGGTCGCCGCCCAGAAGGGTCAGCTCCGCCAGATTTTGGCTGCCGTCATCGATGGTGAGCACGCCCTCGCCGGGCGCGGTTTGCGCGTATGCAGCGCTGGTCGCGCCGCCGAACGGCAGCAGGATCTCGTCGCCGGGACCGAAATCGGCGATGGCCGGGGCGAAGGCGCCGGTCGCCGGCCAGGCGGAGGCGCTCACCGACAGCGTGCCGGCACCCGCGAAATCGACCGTCAACCCGGCGCCATCGATGCCTGAGAGCAGCAACTCGGCGCCAACGCCGGCGAGCAGGGTTCCCGTGCCGGATACCGTGCCCAGGGCCAGCGTGCCGCCGCTTGCCGTGATGGTGCCGTTGTCGATCACCGTCCCTGCCAGGTTCACCGCGCCCGCCCCCAGCAGAACCCCGCCGGGATCGATGGTCACGCAACCGGGCGCGCCACCGTATGCGCCACCGATCTCCACCGAGGCCGTGCCGTCGGTGGAAACGGCATCGCCGCTCCCCGCCAGCAGCAGGCCACCAAGCTGCACCCGGCTCTGCCCCAGCGCCGCCAGAACACCTCCGCCCTCAGCTCCGCCCAGGGCCAGGGTTTCCGCCACCGACAATGTGCCGCCCTGCAAAGCCACGCCGCCCACCACATCGGCAACCGCGGCCGTCACGCACGCGCCGCTGTCCAGCGCCAGCAGCCCCGTCTGCGTTGCGTTGCCGGCCGACAGCGTGCCGACCGCATAGGTTCCCGCCAGCGATACGGTGCCGGAAAGGGCCAGTTCGGCCGCGTCCGCCGGCCCGATCACCAGGGTCACCGCGTCGGTCCCACCGGCGATGGAGACGCTGTCATTGGCGCCGGGCGCCACGGCGGCGGGGCTGAGGTCTTCCGTCGTATCGGTCCAGTTGGCCGCGTCGGCCCAGGCCGTGCTTTGTGCCCCCGTCCAAAGATAGTCATCCAGGCCGGACGTTCCGGCAGGCGGCTGGCTCGTGACGGTTCCGGGCGCCGAGACGATGATCTGCGACCCCTCGCCCGCCGGCAGCACGGCAAAACTGTCGCCGGCGTAGCTGCCGGCCAGCATCAGGGTGCCCAGCGTCTGAGTGCCCTGCGAGAGCGTCAGCGTGCCCAGTCCGCCGTTGCCGGGCTGATAGCTAACCGCGCTCACCGAACTTTGCCCGGTCAGAATGCTGTCGCCGGGCGCAAATCCGGTGATCACGGATGTGACGGATTGCGCCGTGCCGGGAAGGATCAGGCTGGCGCCACCGCCCGCGAACATGATCGGCATCGCGGTCGCGGTGGCCAGCGCCAAGGCCGCCTCCGTGCCGATAGCCAGTGTGCCGGCACCGCTGATCGCCCCCACCTCCAGCGTGCCGCCCAACGCCTCGACCAAACCGTTATCAATGATCGTGCCGGCCGAATCGAGATTGCCCTGCCCGCTTGCCGTGCTGCCGGGATCGATCGTCAGCGCGCCGGCGGCGGCCCCTCCCAGGGTTCCAACCTCGATCGAGGAACCGGCATCCACCGTCACGCTATCCGCGGCGCCGGTTGCGAGCAGCAGCCCGCCCAACTGGGTTGTGCTGCGGTTCTGCGCCACCAGTACGGCCGCCAGCGATCCGCCACCCGAACCACCGCCGATCTCGAGCGTGCCGGAGAGCGAAATCTCGGCGCCCGAGCCGCTGGCGATCAACTCGCCCTGCGCCACATCGGCGCCGGATGCCATGATGGTCGCGCCATTGGTCGCCTCCAGCAGCCCCTCGCCCGTGGCAGTCCCCCCCACGGTGAGCTGACCCACCGAGAAAACCCCGCTCAGCACTGTGTTGCCGGTAGCATCCAGGCTGGCGCATGTGCCGGTGCCGGTGATCGACTCCACACTGGTGCCCTCGGGCCCGGTGATCGTCACCGGCGTCTGGCCGCCGGGCGGCGAGGTCGCCGTCTGGCCAAGTGTCGTGTCGGTCCAGTTTCCCGCGGTGCTCCAATTGCCACTGACCGGCGCCGTCCAGGACAGCGCATCCGTGCCGGACTGCCCCGGGCCGCCGCCGCCGCCGGTGGCCTGGCTGAGCGTTATCTCGGTGCCGCCGCTGCCGTCTGGCGTCGCCACCAGCCGCATGCCGCCATAGGAACCGGCAAGATACAGCCGGGCGACGACAGTGGAGCCATAAATCAGCAGCATGGTGCCGACGTTGCTGGCCGCCGAGGTGGCATATTGAACCGCCGTCAGCGGGCTGCCTTCCAGATCGATGGCGTCGCCCTGGCCGAAGCCGGTGATCGTACCGGCCGGCGCCGCCCGCGCATCGGCGAACGCCAGCACGGACCCGGTGGCCAGCGATCCGGCGAGCGTGATCGGGTTGGCGGTGGTCGCCTCCAGTTCCAGCGTGCCACCCGGCGCGACCGCCAGGCTGCCGCTGCCCGTCACGCTGCCCAGCGTCAGCGTCCCGCCGGTCGCCAGGATCGTGCCGTTGTCGATAATCTTGCCCAGCGGATTGATGCTGCCGTTGCCGCTCAGCGTTGCCCCCGCATCGATCGTCACCGCGCCCGCCGCGGCGCCGCCGGCGGTGCCGATTTCCACCGAACCGGTGGGATCGGTCGTGATGCTGTCGCCGGAGCCGCCGCCCATCACCAGGCTCGCCGCCTGAACCACCGCCCCGGCATCGGCGATGAGCGAGGTGACCGGCAAGCCGACACCGGAAACGCCGCCGCCGAGCGTCAGCGTTCCAGCGACGGTCAGCGATGTCGCACTGCCGGAGAGCGAAATGGCACCCGCCGCGATGGCGGCGCTGGCAGCGCCGATGCTTGCGCCCGGCACCAGATCCAGGGTGCCGCTGGTAAAGCCGGTGCCGTTCGCCTCACCAACCGCCAGCGTACCGATACCGTAGGCGCCGGAGAGTGCCACCTCGCCGGTCAGCCCCAGCGTGGCCGCGTTGCCAGGGCCGGCGATTACCGAAAAACTGCCTTGGGACGCGGCGATGCTGACCAGGTCGGCGGCACCGGGCGCGATGGCGGCCGGTGTGGCGCCGGTGGACTGATCCTCCCAGTTTGCCGCCGTGTTCCAGCTTCCGGACCCGGCCGGCAGCCACAGATATTGGTCTGGCGTCTGCGTGCCGGGGCTGGGCGAGCCGCCGCCGCCGCCGCCGGCGGCCATGGTGATCAGCGTGCCGCCGTCACCATCGCCGGAGGTCAGGAACACCGCGCCCGTGGTGATGCCGGACAAATCGAGCCGCGCTGCGACCTGGCCGCCATAACTCAGCGTCAGTACCCCTTCGCCGGCCCCGGTTGCGGTGTAGCTTGCGCTGGAAATCGGGCTTCCCACGATGTCGATCGCGTCGCCCGCGGCAAAGCCGCTCAATGTGCCGGCGGGGGCAAAATATTCCTCGTCTATCGCCAAGGTGGCATTGGCGCCGCTGAACCGCACCGTCTGGCCGGCGCCGCACGGCCCGTTCAGCGCCACAGTGGCGCCGGCGCCGATCTGAAGCGTGCCGGTGCCCGAAAGCGTGCCCACCATCAGCGTTCCGCCGGAGGCCGCCACCGTGCCGTTATTGGCCACCTGGCCATAGGCGTTGGCGTCACCCTGGCCGGAGAGGGTGGCGCCCGCATCGATGGTCAACCGGCCCGCGCTGCCATTCCCCGCCTGGCCGATCTCCAGGATCGAGCTTGGGTCCACATAGAGGCTGTCCGAGGCGCCGGACAGCAGCAGAGTACCCGCGGTGACGCGAGCCCCCCCGGTGGCATTCAACGCGGCCGCGTAGCCGGCTGCCGATCCAAGCACCAGGCTAGAGGAAACCGACAGCGTGCTGCCCGCGCCGGCCAACACGCTGCCGGAGGTGATGGCGGCCGACCCGGCGGCCAGATCGGTGCCGGAGGCCAGTTGCAGCAAGCCGCCGCTGCCCGATCCGCCGAGCGCGACCGTGCCGAAGCCGAACCCCCCCGAAAGGATGGTGTTGCCGCTGAAGGCCGCCGCCAACGCGGCACCAGGGCCGGTGACCGTCTGCACTGTGGCGCCGGTTGGTCCCGCCACGGTCACGCTATCCTGTGCGCCGGGCACGAGAAGCGAGGGGCTGACCCCGTCCGTCACGTCCGTCCAGTTGGAGGCCAGCGACCATGCGCCACCGTCGGTTGAGAGCCATTGAAAAACCCGCGACGCCACCACCGCCTCCTCACGCCAAGGGCGAAGAAGCCGTTCTGGGCACGCAACCCTTAATTGCAGGAGAATCGATACGATTGCAAGTCATTCTGTAATGCAAACGGATTACCGTCGCCGCCGCGCCGCGTCGGCTTGCACCCGCCAATCCCACACGCCGCGCAGCCCCCATCAGCCGCCGGCACCCTGCACCGTCTGGCATGTCGCCAGTCAGCGCGCGCGGAAGACCCCCACCACCAGGGTGATCGCCAGAAGGATCAGGTAGCCCTGAAACAACACATGCGCGAGACCTCTCGCCTGGGTGGGGATGATATCCAGGCTCATCAGGCCGGTCACGGTGGCGGCAATCAGCAGCACGGCCAGCCAACGGATCATCGCCATTCCCACCAGGCCCCGGACCACCCGAGGGCCGCATCGAACTTCGGGGTGCGGTTGCGTTTGGGCAAGGCCTGCCGATGCACGCAAGCCTTCACCATACCGGCCGAGCCGCCACAAGCGCTTGAACACACGCCTCGGAGCGGAAACGCACGGTCGAGGCGGCGCCTAAATACAAAAGTCTTTTGCTTCTTTTCTTCAGAAAAGAAGACTCTTCTTTCTTGAAAGAAAGAAGCAAAGAACTTTGAGTGTTGTGGCACTCGCTGCCGGCACCGCAGGGCAAACAGGCGCGTGTTCGGCCTGCCGCCGGGATGGGCCGCCTCGCAGCCCATCCCGGCGCCTCCGCCTACCCGCGCTTGCGGTTGGCCTTGGCGGGAAACGGCTGGCGCTCGCCCTGGTCGGCCAGGCGATCCGGAAATTCTCCAAGATTGGCCTGAATCTCCGCCTCTTCCACGCGGGTGGGAGCATCCGGATCGGCACCAGGCACGCAGGCAGGATTGCGCAACTGGCCGGCGCCCGGGCTTTGCTCGATCCCAACAAGTTCGCGCGCCCGCTCCCAAAACTCGGCATCGCGGCCCTCCGGCCGGCCATCGGCTTCCCAAAGATGGTAGGCTCGCCGCCGGATCGTCTGCTCGCGGGTGACGTCGCCGTCATCAAGCGGATTGTCCATGGTATCGAACTCCCTGTTCATATTATGGCCCGCGGGCACGAAATTGCCGCCGGGGCGTGCAATGTCTGAACGTGCGGGCATGGGCACCGTTCACCCGGGTATTCAGAGTCTCCCCTGACCTGGCCGGGAACGTGTCAGTCCGCACACACGCGCGGCCCGGGTTTCAAAATTGTGATTCCGCCCCTTGCGGCCCCTGGCTGCACGGCGCAACACTGAATGTCGTAACCCTCAATCCGGGGCTTTATTCGCCTCCCGTCCGGTGTATGATCGGGCTCTGAGCATGGGCGATGCGCCACGGCGGCGCGACGATGCCCGTGCGTATCTTGAGTAGCGGACGTATCATGGCCAAGACGGACAACTGGCAGCGGCGGCGGCGATCGGAAAAGGGGTTCGACGAATTCGCGTCGTTTCCAGAACCGGTCATTCCTCCACCGTCCTTCCCCCGGCGCCCTAGCCCGGCAGCCCCCATCGCCACCGGCCCGGAAAGCACCGCCGTGGTCAAATGGTTCAACGCCGAAAAAGGCTTCGGCTTCGTGGAAATGACCGAGGGCACGGGCGACGTGTTCCTGCACGCCAGTGTGCTCGCGCGCACCGGCGTCACCTCGGTCAACCCAGGCGCCACCTTGAAAGTGCGAATCGGCCAGGGCCAGAAGGGTCCGCAGGTGACCGAGGTGACCGAGGTTGATGAAAGCACGGCCGGTGCCGCGCCGCCGCCCCGCGCGCCCCGCGCGCCCGATCGCGGCGGCTACGCCGCCGGCGGAGGCGCAGGCGGCTATGGCGGCGGCGGCGGCGGGTTTGGCGGCCCACGCCGCGGCTTCGATGCGCCCGCGGCCTCCGGCCCCGAGCAGCAGGGTACCGTGAAATGGTACAACACCTCGAAGGGCTTCGGCTTCATCGCGCCGGAGGACGGCGGCAAGGACGTGTTCGTGCACGCCTCCGCCTTGCGGCGCGCTGGCCTGACCGAGCTGGCAGAGGGCCAACGGGTGACGATCCAGATCACCCAAGGCCAAAAAGGCCCGGAAGCCGCCTCCATCCGCGTCTCCTGAGCGGATCGTTCTCAAGACATGGCACAGCCTGACGGCGGAACCCCCTGGTTCCGCCGTTTTCTCGCGTGGCTCGTGGGCGGGGGTTTCGCTGGCGGCTCCGCATCGCCATCTGACCGCTCAACGTGGGAGATCGACACGATGGAAGAATCGCAAGCCGCCATTGCCGTGCTGGGTGCGGGCTGTTTCTGGTGCGTGGAGGCCGTGTATCTCGACCTCGACGGGGTACTCTCCGTCAAATCCGGCTATGCCGGCGGCCATACGGAAAACCCCAGCTACCGCCAGGTCTGCACCGGCGGCACAGGCCATGCCGAGGTGGTGCGCATCGCCTACGACCCGGCCCGCCTCTCCTACGCGGATTTGCTGCGGGTGTTCTTTACGATTCACGATCCCACCACGCTAAACCGGCAGGGCGCCGATGTCGGCACGCAATACCGCTCCAGCATCATGACCGGCAACGAGGAGGAGGCGCGGATCGCCCATGAGGTGCTGGCCGAGATCGAAGCCGCCGGGCTCTACCCGGGGAAAATCGTCACCGAGATCGTGCCACTAAAGACCTTTTATCCGGCCGAGGACGAACACGACAATTACTTCGCCCGCAACCCCGGCAGCGGCTACTGCCAGGTGGTGGTCGCCCCCAAGGTGCGCAAATTCCGCAAAACTTTTGCGGACCGGCTGAAGGCGCAAGCGGCATGATCCGCCCCATCCTCGCCAGCCTGATCGCCTGCACGCTGGCGGCCCCCGCGCTGGCGCAGACCCGAATCGGCAGCGTGAACACCACCTTCCGTCTGCTGGGCGACGATAAGATCGTGGTGGAACGTTATGACGATCCCAAGGTGGATGGCGTGAGCTGTTACATGTCCCGCGCCGAAACCGGCGGCCTGAAAGGCCATCTGGGCCTGGCCACCGACCCGAGCCGGTTTTCCATCGCCTGCCGCGCCACCGGCCCCGTCTCACTGAAAGGCAAACTGCCGGACAACGAGGTGGTGTTCGGGGCCAGCGCGAGTTGGCTGTTCAAGCAAATCCGTGTCTCCCGCATCTGGGACAAGGACAAGCGCGTTCTGGTTTATCTGGTGTGGTCCACCC